>Ga0154377_120_pt1 | contig 2998 bp, 3 predicted proteins | sample RifGroA2_FD_105621 | JGI IMG/M metagenome (GOLD analysis project Ga0154377, IMG submission 105621) | Gallionellales bacterium GWA2_60_142 | reverse complement strand
GTTCGGACAGCGGAACCAGCGCGCCGTCGCGGGCGCGTACCTTGAGCTTCAGCACCTCGTCGATCTGGCTGCGGCGCTCGGCCGGCAGGCCGATGCGCAGCGGCGGCGCGTACTTCGCGTTCTCGTCATGCAGCGAGGCGACATCCTGACCGGTCAGCGCCATGCCGATCGCATCGACGATGTCATGCGGCGCGACGCCCATCAGCGCGGCCTTGCTCTGCAGCACATGCAGCAACATCTTGGGCGCGGTTTCGGTGACTGTGTCGTCTATGCTGACTATGTCTTTCGTGCCGGAAAAATGCTCGCGCACCTTGCCCGCGACCTGGCGCGCGCCCTCGTAGTCCGGCCCGTATATCTCCGCAACGATGGGCGACATCACCGGCGGGCCGGGCGGTACTTCGACGATCTTGATCTTCGCGCCCCAGTTCTTCGCGATCTGCTGGATCGGTGCCAGCGCGGCCTGGGCGATCTCGTGGCTGCTGCGGTCGCGATGGTGCTTGTCGCGCAGGTTCACCTGCACGTCGCCCTGCTCAGGCTGATTGCGTAAATAGTACTGGCGCACCAGACCGTTGAAGTTGATCGGCGATGCCGAGCCAGCGTAGGCCTGGTAGTCGGTCACCTCCGGCACGGTCGCCAGATAGTCGCCGATGTCGTGCAGCACCGCATTGGTCTGTTCCAGCGCAGTGCCGCTGGGCATGTCCACGACGATCTGGAACTCCGACTTGTTGTCGAAAGGCAGCATCTTCAGCACCACCAGCTTCACCGCCGCCAGCGACACCGCCAGCATCAGCGCGGCGAGTATCGCCAGCCACAGCTTGCGGCGCGCGCCCTTGCCGTGCTCGCGATTCAAGAAGGGACCGAGGCGCTCGCGGAAGAAACGGTTGATCTTGGTGTTCTGTTCGTCCGGCACGGCCTCGTGGTGCGCACCGGCGAAGCGGTACACCAGCCAGGGCGTGATGATGAAGGCGACCGCCAGCGAGATCAGCATACCCATGCTGGCATTGATCGGGATCGGGCTCATGTACGGGCCCATCAGGCCGCTGACGAAGGCCATCGGCAGCAGCGCGGCGATCACCGTGAAGGTCGCCAGTATCGTCGGGCTGCCGACCTCGTCCACCGCCTCGGGGATGATCTCGGACAGCGGCTGGTGCTGCGCCAGCGCGCGGCGACGGTGGATGTTTTCGACCACCACGATGGCGTCGTCGACCAGGATACCGATGGAGAAGATCAGCGCGAACAGCGACACGCGGTTCAGCGTGAAGCCGTAGGCCCATGAGGCGAACAGCGTCGCCGCCAGCGTCAGCAGCACCGCGATGCCGACCACCAGCGCCTCGCGCCTGCCCATCGTCAGCCACACCAGCGCGACCACCGCGACGGTCGCGAACAGCAGTTTCTGGATCAGCTTCATCGCCTTGTCGTTCGCGGTCTCGCCGTAGTTGCGCGTGACGCTGACCTGCACGTCGTCGGGGATCACGCTGCCCTTGAGCTCTTCGACGCGAGACATCAAGCGGTCGGCGATCTCCACCGCGTTCGCGCCCGGCTTCTTGGTCACCGCGACGGTCACCGCGCCGAATTCGCCCTTGGCTTCGATCTGCTTGTCACCCGCCGCAGGCCCGGTGCCGAACCACACGTAACTGCCCGGCTGGTCCGCACCGTCCTGCACCTCGGCAACGTCGCGCAGGAACACCGGTTTTCCACCGGACACGCCTATCACCAGCTGGCGTACTTCGCTCGCATCGCTGAGGAAACTGCCGGTCTGCACCAGCACCTCGCGGTTGTCGCGCACCAGGTTGCCGGAGTTCTGCGACACGTTGGCGGACTGCAGCGCGGCGCGCACGTCCTGCATCGTCAGGCCGTAGGCATTCAGGCCTTCCGCACTCAGCAGCACGCGCACCATGCGCTGGGTCGCGCCCAGCGTGCTCACCTCGCGGGTGCCCGGCACGCGCTTCAGCTCGGCTTCGATCGCATGCGCAACCTGCGTCAGCTCGATGCCGCCGCCGGCCTCCTGCTCGCGCCACAGCGTCAGCGCGACGACAGGCACGTCGTCTATGCCCTTGGCCTTGATGATGGGCCGCTGCACACCTTGCGTAGCCGGCAGCCAGTCGACGTTGGAATTGACGACATCGTAAAGCTTCACCAGCGAGGAGATGTGTTCCTCGCCAACCTTGAACTGCACCGTGACCACGGCCATGCCGGGCTGCGACACCGAGTACACGTGATCGACGCCGGCGATCTGCGCCAGCACCTGCTCGGCCGGGGTTGCGACGCTGCGTTCGACGTCCTGTGCCGATGCACCCGGATAGGCGATCAGCACGTTCGCCATCGTCACGTTGATCTGCGGCTCTTCCTCTCGCGGCGTCACCGCAACGGCGAACAGGCCGAGCAGCACCGTGACCAGCGCCAGCAGCGGGGTCATCTGCGAATGCAGGAACAGTTTGGCTATGCGTCCGGAAATTCCCATGATCGCCCCGGCTTACTTGCGCTTGGCGTTCTGCATGCCGGCCTTGACCGGCTCCAGCGCGACCTTCTCGCCCGCTTTCAGCCCGGCCAGCACCTCGACCACGCCCTCGGCGCTCACATCGCCCACGCGCACCTGGCGCAGCTTCGCACTGCCCTTGTCGTCGACGACATAGACTGCGACGACCTCGCTGCGGCGCAGCACCGCCTCGGCCGGAATCACCAGCTTCCTGGCCTTGCCTGTCGTGAAATGAGTGCGCACGAACATGCCGGGATAGATGCCGGGTTCGTTCGGCGGCAGGTTGATCCGCACCTGTGTGCTGTGGGTGCGCGCGTCGGCGAGCGGCTGCACGGTGACCGAAACAGCCTCTATCCAGCGCTGCAGCGACGGCACTTCGACGGACACTTCGGGATGCGGGCCGATCCCGGACAACTGGCGCTGAGGCACGCTGACGATCACGCGCATCTCGGCAGGATCGAAACCGGTCATCAGCGGCTTGCCCGGCATCACCATCTCGCCGACCTCGACCTGACGCGAGGC
>Ga0154377_103_pt1 | contig 4247 bp, 4 predicted proteins | sample RifGroA2_FD_105621 | JGI IMG/M metagenome (GOLD analysis project Ga0154377, IMG submission 105621) | Gallionellales bacterium GWA2_60_142 | reverse complement strand
GCGCTGCCCGGCAAGCAGGTCAAGAGCGAGATGAAGGGCAGCTTCGCGTTCGACGCGGACAAGGAGCATGTCGATGTCGAACTGGCGGGCGGATTGTTGCAAAGTCAGGTCAAGGCCAAGGTTGCGGTGAACGGCTTTGCCGATCCGGCGATCCGCTTCGACGTGGATGTCGACCAGTTCGACGCCGACCTCTACATGCCGAAGAAAGAAGCCGGAGCTCCGAAAGAGAACGGGCCGGAGCAGCCCATCGACCTGTCCGCATTGCGCAGCCTGAATCTCGAAGGCAGCCTTCGCATCGGTTCGCTCAAGGTGGCGAACGTGAAGACCTCCAATCTGAAACTCGAGATGAAGGCGCATAACGGCCAGCTCAACATAGCCCCGCTGTCGGCCAACCTGTACAAGGGCAGCGTCAACGGCAGCCTCAGCGTCAACGCGCAGGCCACGCCGGTGATTGCCGTGAACCAGACGCTGAGCGGCGTCGACATCGCCGCGCTGACCAAGGATGCCGCCGACTTCGACACACTAGAGGGCCGCGGCAACGTCGGCATGAATCTGACGTTGCGCGGCGACACCGTGAGTGCGATGAAGCAGGCGCTGAACGGCACGATATCGCTGAACCTCGCCGACGGCGCGATCAAGGGCATCAACATCGCGAAGAAGCTGCGCGACGCGCAAGGCATGCTGGGCAAGGCGCAGACCACGTCGGCCGACAGCACAGAAAAGACCGATTTCAGCGAACTCAAGGCCAGCTTCAAGGTGAACAACGGCGTCGCGCACAACGACGACCTGTCGCTGAAATCGCCGCTGCTGCGCCTCTCCGGCAACGGCGACATCGACATCGGTCGCGACAGCATGAACTACCTCGCCAAGGCCACGCTGGCGAAGACGCTGGAAGGACAGGGCGGCAAGGATGCAGTCGGTGGCCTCACCGTCCCGGTGCGCGTCAGCGGCCCGTTCGCCGACCTGAAATACACGCTGGATTTCGGTGCGATGGTAGGCGAAGCCGCGAAGCAAAAGGTCGAGGCCAAGAAGGAAGAGATCAAGACCCGAGTGCAGGATCAGCTGAAGGACAGCCTCAAGGGCTTGTTCCGGTGACATGGAAGCACGTCATTCCGGCGCAGGCCGGAATCCAGCGTTTTTATTTGACTGGACACCGGCTTTTGCCGGTGTGACGAAATGAATTTCGCCTCTCGCCTCATCCGCTGGCAACGCCAACACGGACGCCACGACCTGCCCTGGCAGGGACAGGATGCCTATCGCGTGTGGCTGTCCGAGATCATGCTGCAACAGACGCAGGTCGCCACCGTCATCCCGTATTACCAGCGCTTCGTCGCCTCGTTCCCGACCGTCGCCGCTCTCGCCGCCGCGACCGAAGACGAAGTGCTCGCGCACTGGAGCGGCCTCGGCTACTACGCCAGAGGCCGCAACCTGCACAAGGCCGCGCGCATCGTCGTCGAAAAGTTCGACGGAGAATTTCCGCGCCAACTCGACGACATCCTCGAACTCCCCGGCATAGGCCGCTCCACCGCCGCCGCGATCTGCGCACTGGCGTATCACGAGCGCCGCGCGATCCTCGACGGCAATGTCAAGCGCGTGCTCGCGCGCTGGTGCGGCATCGAGGGTTGGGCGGGGAACAAGAAGGTCGAAGAGCAGTTGTGGCAGCAGGCCGAGTCATTGCTGCCGCCGCGCGACATCGCCATCTACACCCAGGCGCTGATGGACATAGGCGCGACCGTTTGCACGCGCGGCAAACCGAAGTGCGGCGAATGCCCGGTGAACGCAGACTGCGTCGCATTGAACTCGAACCGCATCGCCGAACTCCCCACACCGCGCCCGAAGAAGTCCGTGCCGGAGCGTCACGCTACCTTCCTGCTGCTGATGCATAACAACGACATCCTGCTGGAGAAGCGCCCCGGCAGCGGCATCTGGGGCGGGCTGTGGTGTCCGCCGCAAATCGACGACGGGCAGGGTGTTGCGGAGGATTATCTGCAGCGCAACGGCATAGAGGTGAGCGAGCGTATCGACCTACCGGAGTTCGCGCATACCTTCACGCATTTCAAGCTGCACATCACGCCGGTGCTGTTGCGCGTGGCGCGCAAGCCGCTACGGGTGCAGCAGGCGGGGAGTTTGTGGATAGATGTGGAGGAGGCGTTGAGGGGGGCGATACCGACGCCGGTGAGGAAGGTACTTAAGCAGCTTGAGCGTAGGTTGGGTTAGCGTGCAGCGCGTAACCCAACATTAAAACCAAAACCGTCGGGGGTAGCCCGACAGCTAGTCACTTTTCTTGTCTTGCCAAGAAAAGTAACCCAAAGAAGGCGCCCCCGGTTTGCCGCCGCTACGCGGTTCCCTGCGTTGCTCAAACGGCCAGGCGGCTGCGGAACTCGCGCTACGCGCTCAAACAGTCCTCGCCGACTACCCCTGACCGTTCTCCGCTACTCGGCGGCGCACAGGGGAAAGGAAATTCAAAACCGTAACCCCTGATGGAGGGCAACAAGTTGCCCTCCATGCTGCGGCGATAGGCAAAACAATCCGACTCCGGTACATTGAGCTATGACACCAATTTCGCATACTAAAATTGTTACCGCGTGGCTCCCAATTCGGAGCACGATCTTTGACGATGACGTGCATTCTGAGGCTGTCGATAGCTGTATTCAGTCTTTCCTCATTGCCTTGCTAGAAGTCCTTCCGATTCTGGCTCCAGAAGTGTCTGCGATAAGTATTTCGGATGAGCCTCCTGAGAAAGGAGGCATGGCCTATCTCGCGCGCAACTCATCTTTGATTACATCGCCCTTATTTGATATTTACGGCATAACGGCCACTGTGTCTTTCGTAGATACAAGGAATAATCCGGAATCGGGTTGTGATATGTCCTATCTCGATGCAATAGCTGCACACTATTTGGAGAAGGCGCTATCTCTTGCGCTTCAGTTATCAGAGCTGGCTTACCCGGGTACCATTTATACAAGTGAAGGTCTAGTCACGGACGGTAATGTGGCGCTAATGGAAATTGAAAAGAAGCACTTCCTTTCATGCTGCCACCCAAGCGAACTTACTCAAAACGATTGGCCAGAAATTAAGTTTATTGATTTCAACTTGGTTGCTGTATGGGCCAAATCAATTGGCTTTTCAGAGTCATCCTTTGCCACTACAAGAGTCCAACGCACCCTTGCTGCGTTTACGCATGTTTTAGGTCTTGGCTGGAGGCATGACGGAGAGACCCTGTTTCGTTCTATGCAAGGCCTAGAGTCGTTTTATTGCGATGGCATTGGTGATCTCCGCAGACAACTGTCTCATAAGTGCCAAATGTGGCTTGGTGCTAATCCAGAAAAACTAAACATTGTTGGGCACCTCTACGATCTTCGATCCAAATTTATTCATGGTGCAGCCAAAATGCAGTATTGGCATGACGTGAGTGACCCTTGGGAAGAGGACAACAAGACAATGGAGCATTTTTCAGATGGGGTTGAACTTGCCACCAAAATATTACTAAGTACCTTGCAGAGGTGCATCCTTGAATCAGTAAAAGATGTGAATTGGAGTTATGAGTATCAAACGACCAAGTAGTGTGGGCACGTAGTGCCCACGCGGTGGTTTTAGGTGTTGTTTTTCTTTCCCCTGTGCGCCGCCGAGTAGCGGAGGCTGGTCAGGGGTAGTCGGCGAGGACTGTCTGAGCGCGAAGCGCGAGTTCCGCAGCCGCCTGACCAGTCGAGCAACGCAGGGAACCGCGAAGCGGCGGTAAACCGGGGTCGCCTTTTCTTTGGTTCCTTTCTTTTGGCGAAGCAAAAGAAAGGGACTTGCTGTCGGGCAACCCCCGACGGTTTTGATTTTTAATTCAAGAACTGCGGGCTACGCCCATCCTTCGATACGGCTACGCCTACTCAGGACGAACGGTCTCAGGTGCGCACACGAACGGCCTAAACCAACGTCCTTATTCGCCCCACTTCTTCATCAAATCCTGCTCAACCCCCAGATGATCCATCACCCTTGCCACCACAAAATCCACAATATCCTGCACGCTCTGCGGATGATGATAGAAGCCCGGATTCGGCGGCATGATGACTGCTCCTGCATGCGACAGTTTGAGCATGTTCTCCAGATGGATAGCGGAGAAGGGCATCTCTCTGGGCACTAAGATCAATGTGCGCTTTTCCTTCAGCATCACGTCGGCTGCGCGGCAGATCAGGTCGTCGCTGATGCCGCCGGCGATCTTGCCCAGCGTGCCCATGGTGCAGGGGCAGACCACCATC
>Ga0154377_152_pt1 | contig 6303 bp, 6 predicted proteins | sample RifGroA2_FD_105621 | JGI IMG/M metagenome (GOLD analysis project Ga0154377, IMG submission 105621) | Gallionellales bacterium GWA2_60_142 | reverse complement strand
CGGCGGTTCTGCATGACAGCGGCGTATCGAAAACACAGGTGCATGCACGGCTGGCGCAATTCGAATGGGAAAACGAGGTAGAGCACTGCGAGATAGGCGCATCGCTGCTGTCGTCCAGCCGCCTGCTCAGCCACCTGGCCGACATCGTGCGGCACCACCACACGCACTGGAGCGAGTTGAAGGATATGGATTTGCCGCTCGAGGTAAAGCTGAGCGCGAATCTGATCTATCTGGCCGATCGCGTGGAAGTGTCGTCGCAGCCCTATATATCCGGGCAGACCGACATCCTGCTGGCGAAAGAAGAAATCACCCGGAAAATCGTCGACAAAAAAGGCCTCTGGTTCTGCCCGCAATTGGTTGATGCCTTCCTGAGCGTTTCAGCTTCGGAAGCCTTCTGGTTCATGCTGGATGGCGATCATGTCGATGGTTATCTGGCGATCTGGCTCTCCAATTGCCGCGACCATGAAATCGAATTTCACGAATTGCGCGAGTTGGTGCGGGTGTTCTCTCATATCGTCGACGCCAAGAGTCCGTTCACCCAGCAACACTCAGAGGGCGTGGCGAATCTGGCCCGGTTTATCGGCGAGCTGTTCGGGCTACGGGATATCAAATGCGAAATGCTGGAACTGGCCGGATTGTTGCACGACATCGGCAAACTCAGAGTTCCCGACGAATTACTGGAAAAACCCGGCAAGCTCACCGAGCTGGAAATCGTCGTCATGAAAAGGCACAGCTTCGACACCTACAATATCCTGAAGCCCATCAAGGGCCTGGAGGCGATCGCCTTGTGGGCGTCTCAGCATCACGAGCGGGCAGATGGATCGGGCTACCCCTACCATCTGAATGCCGAGAAGATTCCGCTGGAAGCAAAAATTCTCGCCGTTGCCGATGTATTTCAGGCTCTGGCGCAAAAACGACCATATCGGGGCTCGCTGCCGCCGGCGGAAATTCTGAATATCCTGCAAGAACAGGCCGTCGGCGGCAAGCTGGACGAACTGGTGGTCGCGCGAGTCAAAGTGAACCTGCATGAATGCTGGCAAGCCGCGACCATGAATACCGACGTGCCGCGATACAAGAACGAACGCATAACTGAAACTATTTGTTAATCACCAAGGAGGTTAGCCATGTACGTATCGACATCGATTGCCACTGCCCCGATCAACCCCAGCCTCGCCCCGCTGGCCTCAACGATCAGCAAAGCCCAGACAGCGGTAACACGGCAGGAATCGACGATTGTTTCCCTGTCCACCGCAGGCCAGACGCTCAGCCGCGGCGACCGGGCGCTTTCCACCGGCGAACGCAGCGAATCAACGATTGCGGAGTCGTCCGAGCCGATCAGCGTTCAATATATGGAGGGCGAGATCAAGGGCGGACGTATCGACACTACCGCGATTCACGGTTAATGGGCATCTCTATAAATTCAAATTCCGTCATTCCGGCGAATAACCAGCGACTTGGCTGGCGTTGTTTGCCAGCTTAGTCGAATGGCTAGTAGTTCCATCAGGCCGGAATCCAGCGGTTTTAATTAAAATGCTTTTATGTCAGTGCGCTGCACTGTCTGTTCTATTAACTGGACACCGGCCTGACCGCAGGTCAGTTTATCCTGAGCTCGTCGAAGGGCCGGTGTGACGAATTTATAGAGATACCCTAATGAAATTCCGATAGCCAGCTTGAAGCAACAAGGCGCGTCCCTTATGGCAGGGAATCGACCAGTTCTATCAACCTCAGCGGCGAGAACGGCTTGACGACATAGGCGTCGGCCCCGGCCAGTTCCCCTTGTTGCCGATCATTTTGCTGCCCCAGTGCAGTCAGCAGGATAACCTTCGTCCCCTTCAGCGCCGATTGGGCTTTGATTTGCCGGCAAGCCTCCAAGCCGTCCAACTCACCGGGCAGCATCACGTCGAGCAGGATAACGGATGGCCGAAGCTGGCTTGCCAGACGGATGGCGTCGACGCCATTACAGGCTTCGTGTATTTCGTATTTTCCGTAACTGAACGTTGCCACGAGCAGTTTGCGCAAATTACGGTCGTCATCGACGATCAGCAATCCGGGCCGTGCCTTTTCCTGCACCCCGCTTGCAGATGCATCATTCATCGGCGGCTCCTTGTTCTGCTTCCGGGAACCACAAGGTGACATCAGTCCCCTTCCCGAATTCACTGACCACTTCCACAGGCCCGCCGTGTATCTGCATGATCTCCTTCACCAGCGACATGCCCAGACCGGTGCCGGGAATCTGCCCGCTATTATCGGCGCGGTAAAAACGCTCGAACACCCTGCCCAGCTGTTCTTCCGTCATGCCGATGCCGCGGTCGCGCACGCGGATGCCGATCCAGCTGGCCTTGTCTTCTTTCCGCTGCACGGACTCGATCGCCACCTCGCCCTTGCCCGCGGAATATTTGTGCGCGTTGCTCAGCACGTTGAGCAGGGCCTGGCCGATCTTGTCGGCATCCAGCACCACCAGCGGGGAGCGCCGGGACAGCTTCACCCTGATTTTTCTCGTATCGCCCGGTATGTTGAAATCGGTCACGACGCGCCTGACCACGGGCCACAGCTCCTGCTCCCGCAGCTTGAAGTCACGTCCGACGCGCGCCTCGATGCGCGCGAGGTCCAGCAACTCGCCCAGCATCTGAATCAGCCCTTGCGTCTGCTCGTAAACGATGCCCAGAAACTCCCGCCGATCGGCTTCCCCGAGTTCGCGCGTCAGCAACAGTTCGACGAAGCCATAGATGCTGGACAAGGGAGTGCGCAGCTCGTGCGCGGCGGTCGCGAGAAATTCGCTCTTCAGCCGGTCAACCTCGGTTTCGCGGGTGACATCCCGGAAAAACAGGATATGGCGCAGGACCGGGTCGTCCAACTGGCGGGCTTCCCATTTGACGATGCGCAGCGGCCTCGCCAGACGCAGCGTGCCCTCCTCCGCGCCGCCGAACCCACCGAACAAGCCGGACGAATCGCTCAAGTCCAGTTGCGCGCCTATCTTCTCCATGAAAGCGATTGTGCTCAGCCGCTCTCCCGGTTCGAGTTCGATACCAAACAGGCTCAGCAGCCGCTGGTTGTAGAAGGTCAATTCGTTGGTCAGGCTAAAGACCAGCACGCCCTCCGGGCTGAACGACAATATCTCCTGAAGCTGGCGCTCGCGGCTCTTGAGCTGCTCGTCCACGGTCTTGACCCTGTCTATATCGGCAAATGTCCCGATCACGCGCAACGGCGTTCCATCTGCGGCGCGGTTGGCGATCACGCCGCGATTGAGCACCCATTTGTACTGGCCGTCCTTGCAGCGCAAGCGGCATTCGCTGATATAGACCTCGGTTTGCTTGCCGAGCAACCGCGCCAGTCCGTCGCAACGGGCTTCAGTGTCTTCCGGGTGCACCAGCGCCGCCCAGTCGGCCAGCGTGTCGCCGATCTCATGCGCGTCGTATCCCAGCATCACCCGCCACTGCCGGGAGTGGACGACCTTGCCGGTATCGACATCCCAATCCCACACGCCATCGCCGGCGCCCTCGATCGCCTTCTTCCAGCGCTCTTCGTTGTCGGTCCGCATTCCGTCCCTTACTCGAACGCCACGGGATCAGCTTGCGACACGCCGCGCCGCATGCAGCTTCCCGTTGGCAATTTCCTGGATCTTGGCCTGTATCAGCGCGAACGGCGCGGGCTTGAGGAATACGGCCACGCCTTCGGGGACGCCGCCCCTGCGCTGGATCTCCTCGCTGTCCAGCCCCGTCACGACGATGATCTCCACATCGTTGCCGTCGTGGTCGGCGCGTATCTTCTGCAACATCGCGATGCCGTCCATTCCGGGCATGCTGATGTCGGCGATGATGATGTCCGGCTTATGACGGCCGAGGCGGATCAGCGCATCGAAGCCGTCTCGCGCGATCTCGATCCGCACCGGTATCCCCCAGCCGGAGATCGTCGCCTCGTACAAACGGCTCAGCGCCTTGTCGTCTTCGACGATCAGCACGCCGATCTCGCGGGCCGGAGCCGGCGCCTCGATCTCGCCCCGGTTCGCCAGCATGGCATCCAGCGAATCCGCCCTGATCCTGCGATGCCCGCCCGGCGTGCGCCACGCCGACAAAGCTCCGCTTTCGACCCATAACTGAACTGTGCGCAACGATACATCCAGCAATTTCGCGGCTTCTCTCGTCGTATATACTTTTTCCACAGCCATCACCCAGCTCAAGTTAAAAACAATGATTTGTGATAATGTCACACTTATCAGTATTTTCAAATTACTGTGAAAATTGCCGATGCGCCTGCCATTAGGCCGAGCCATGTTCGTTGCGGCTTATCCATCCAAGCGCGCCCCAGGCAGATTCATACAGCGAGACCAAGTTGCGAAGCAAAATCAACCTGAAAAATTCCCTCAAGAAACTCGACACACTGCCGGCGATGCCGGCAATCGCCCAGAAATTATTGTCTCTGCCGCTGGAAACCCATGAGGGGGAACTCGCGATGCTCAAGCTGATCGGGCACGACCCGCAGCTTTCCGCGAAGATCATCGGACTGGCCAACACGCCGTTGTTCGGGGCATCGCTCAAGACGACCTCGGTAAAAGATGCGGCCATGTTGCTCGGCATGACCCGGCTAAAGTCGGTCGCCGTCGGCATCGCCGCGATGTCCGCGCTGACCAGAATGCCGCAAGGGCGTTTGAGCGTGCAGAACCTGTGGCTGCACAGCCTGGCCGTCGCACTCTCGATGCGCATGCTCGCCCAATACATGCCCGCCGGTTCGCGCCCCAACGACGACCAGATATTTCTGGCCGGGCTTTTGCACGACATCGGCTACCTGGTCCTTGCCTATCTCGACACCAGTCGCAGCGACGAATTACATGCCCGCATGGCCGAAGAACCCGACCGACCGATGATGGAAATCGAACAGGAGCTGCTGGATGTGACCCACGGCGAAATGGGCGCCCAATTGGCGCAGAACTGGGGACTGCCGAACGAAATCATCACGGTATTGCGCTACCACCATAATCCTGAGGCCCCCGAAGCGCAGGAAGCTAGGATGCTGATCCACATCATCAACCTCGCGGAAAAACTGCTCCCATCGTTCGGCATAGCCGAGGCGGCAGAACCCGGCATCGACGATACGGAATGGGCTTCGCTGGGCATAGACCCCGGCAAGAACGAAGAGATTTGCAACCGTGTAGCAGAACAGGCCGAACAAGCCCGGCAGTTGACCCGCACCATGGCGTAAACAAAAGGAATCGCCGGTTCCGGCAAGACCCGAAATGCTCGACGGCACTTCCCTTGCTGTCAGATGATATTCAGAAAACAGCGAAATTAGCGGCCAGCCACAAGCGCAGCCGCAAGCCGATTTCCGTGGTGTAGCCGATCTCGACGAAGCGTATCTGCCCGTCGCGGTCGACGATGAAACTGGCGGGCACCGCATGCACGCCCCACGCGGCGGAGATGCGCCCGTCCGCATCATTCAGCACCGGGAAGTCCAGCCGCTGTTCGGTCAGATGTCTGGCGACATCGGCGGAACTGCCGCTTTGCATCGCCACCGTGACGACCTCGTGATCGCCCCGAGCTATCGACTGGATACTGCCCTGCTCCGCAGTGCATACCGGACACCATGTCGCCCAGAAATGCACCAGCACCGGACGCTGCGGAGACAGCTTATAGGCAGTGCCGTCCAGCAACGTCCCGGCCAACGAAGGCGTAGCACCGCTGACGACATCGCGCTGCTGCCATGCGCGGATACCAACGATGACGACGATGAGGATCAGCGCCTCGATCGCGCGGCGACGCCAACGCGCGGCGCGTGCAGAAACTGGAACGGTCATTGTTCTAAAAACCTCGATTGGCCCACGAAACACACACTACTTTCCCCCCTTTACAAAAGGGGGACCGATAACCAGCGACTTGGCTGGCGTCTTTTGTCAGCCTAGTCGAATGGCTAGTAGTTCCATCAGGGGGATTTAAAAATATGGATTCGATTATTCTCCCGCAAATCCCCCTCCCCCCCTTTCATAAAGGGGGAATGTCCGCGCCCCCTCCATTTCGCATGACTGCATGCATAGGTCAAACCTTGGCGAGTCGCCGGCATAAGCGAGGGTTTATCTCACTGAATCAGCTACCCGATTTTTCGTTAAGCCGTTCGATCTCGCGGCGGTCGCGCTTGGTCGGCCTTCCCTTGAAATGCGGCAGCGGGAGCAGCTTATTCTGCGCGGCAATGGTCTCGCGCCGCGACCGGCTCTCTTCGCTCTCGCGATACAACTGCTGCGCCTCTGGTGCCGGGCCGCGCCGGTTGGACAAGCCCAGCACCTCGACGCTGAATTGATATTGCCCGAGGCGGATG
>Ga0154377_134_pt2 | contig 6622 bp, 9 predicted proteins | sample RifGroA2_FD_105621 | JGI IMG/M metagenome (GOLD analysis project Ga0154377, IMG submission 105621) | Gallionellales bacterium GWA2_60_142 | reverse complement strand
TGCGGCCTTCGAGCGGCGTCTCCAGCCCGGCGATGCAGCGCATCAGCGTGGTCTTGCCCGCGCCGTTGGGGCCGACCAGCGCGGTGACGCTGCCGCCGGCGACGCTCAGCGTCACATCGTTCAGCGCGCGATGTCCGGGGTAGTCGAAGGTGAGTCCGCTGATTTCGATCATGGGATGTATGGCCGCGGACTTAGCTGATCTTGACCACGATGTCGTGCAAGGTGTTGGCGCATTGCGCCATGTGCTGGGCGGCGTTGGTCAGGTGGCGGTAGATCTCGCGGCGCTTGAACATGTTCACGTAATCGGTGCCCTCGAACAGGATGGGCAGCGCGACGCGATAGAGCTTCTCGGCATGGCGCTCTGCCTTGCGCGCGGCATCGGCGTCGTGCGCGGCGTCGGCAGGCTTGGTGCTCAGCTTGGCGAAGCCGACGGCCAGCGCATCCACGCCTTCTTTGATGTGGCGCGAGATTTCGCGCATGAAATTGTCCGGCGTGACGTCCAGTACGTCCATTTCGTGGACTGTGGTCTTGCAGTACATCACGATGTCGTCGAGGCTCATGATCGCGCGGTAGATGTCTTCGCGGTCGATGGGGGTGGAGAATGCCTCGTTCAGCTCGTGCAGGTTGCGCACCTTGATGACGTCGGCCTCGTGCACGTTCTGTTTCAGCGCGTCGGCAATTGCCGGGTCGCCGTGTTCCATGTAGTCAACCAGCAAATTGACGGTGTGCGTGACCTGGATGTTCTGCTCGGACAGCATCGTGAAAAAGTCCGGCATCTTTGGGAAAACTCGATCCAGGATGATCGCGAGCAGTGTTTTGGAGGCATCGTTCATGGCATTTCCTCAGAGGAATATTTGGGCGACAAGGTAGCAGCAAATCGACATCAACGCCGCGCCGGGTATGGTGATCAGCCAGGTCGTGACGATCTCGCGCGCCTTGCCCCAGCGCACGGCCTTGGGGCGTTCCGACGCGCCTATGCCCATGATGGACGAGGCGACCACATGCGTCGTCGAGACCGGCGCGCCCGCCAGCGATGAGGCAAAGATCACGCTGGCGGCAGTCATCTGCGAATCCAGCGCGTGCAGTGGACGTATCTTGTAAATCGAAAAGCCCAGCGTGCGCACGATCTGCCAGCCGCCGGAGAGGATGCCCAGCGTGATGGTCATCGAGCAGGCCAGCATCACCCAGAACGGCACGTCGAAAGTGGGGATGAAACCGCCGAGCACCAATACCAGCGTGAGTATGCCCATGCTTTTCTGCGCGTCGTTCGCGCCGTGCGAGAACGCGAGGCCGGCCGAGGTGACGAATTGCAGGTGGCGCAGGTCGCGGTTGATCGAGGGATGCGCGCCGCGCAGCATCGCCATCATGACCTTGTGCAGCAGATAGCCTACCCAGAAGCCGATGATGGGCGAGAGGATCAGTGCGACCAGCACCTTGGCGACGCCGGTCAGTTCGCCGCGCATCAGTTCCGCGAATCCCCAGGAGACATGGTTGGAGCCGGCGGCGACCATCACCACGCCGGCCAGTCCGCCGACCAATGCGTGCGAAGAGGAGGAGGGGATGCCGCGCCACCATGTCAGCAAATTCCAGGCGATTGCACCCAGCAGTCCGCAGAATACGATGGTCAGCGCCGTCACCCGGTCGAGGTCGTCCAGCGTGACGAACTTGCCTATGGTGTTGGCAACCGCAGTGCCACCGAGCAGCGGGCCGAGGAATTCGAAGATGGCCACCACCATCACCGCCTGCACCGGCGTCATCGCGCGCGAGGCGATGACCGTGGCGATGATGTTGGCGGCATCGTGGAAACCGTTGGTGTACTCGAACATCAGCACCACGACGATAGTCGCGATGGCCAGAACGAGGATGGTGTCCATGTCGGCCGGCTCCGTCGCTTACTGCCCTTTCAGTCCGGGCGTCAGGTGTGGGGCGATGACTTTCAGCAGTTGCTGGTGGATGTCCGGATTGCCCGCGCAGATGTGGCCGGTCTTGAGGAAGGTGTCGGAGCCATGCAGGTCGCTGACCATGCCGCCCGCCTCGGTGATCAGCAGCGTGCCGGCGGCGATGTCCCAAGGCTTGAGGCCGGTCTCGTAGAAGCCGTCGAGGCGGCCGGCGGCCATCCAGGCCAGGTCCAGCGCGGCGGAGCCGGGGCGGCGCAGGCCGGAAGTCTTTTCCATCAGGTCGCGCAGGATTCCGATATAGGCGTCCATGTGTTCGAAGCGGGTGTAGGGGAAGCCGGTGCCTATCAGGGCGTCGGCCAGATGCACGCGCTTGGTCACGCGGATGCGCTTCTCGTTGAGGAACGCGCCGCGGCCGCGGGTCGCGGTGAACAGCTCGTTCTTGGTCGGGTCGTACACGACGGCCTGGGTGATGATGCCCTTGTGTTGCAGCGCGATGGACACGGCGAATTGCGGAAAGCCGTGCAGGAAATTGGTCGTTCCATCCAGCGGATCGATGATCCAGACGTACTCGGACTCGCCGTGAACACCGCTCTCTTCTGCTAGAATCGCATGGTCCGGATAGGCCTCCAGCAGGGTCTGGATGATGGTCTGCTCGGCTGCGCGATCCACTTCGCTGACGAAATCCGCATGGGACTTCTTGGTCACGGTGAGGTGATCGATCTTGTCGGTGGCGCGGTATATCAGGTTGCCGGCGCGACGTGCGGCTTTCACCGCGATGTTGAGCATGGGATGCATGGGTAACGACCTTTTAATGAGCTGATCGGGAACGCAGATATGGTTCCCACGGCGCGCATTTTAGTTGGAATCACGCTTTGAATAAACAAAATCCTTTTGATTCTGTGCGGGTGGTGCTCAGCCACACCTCGCATCCCGGCAATATCGGTGCGGCGGCGCGCGCGATGAAGACCATGGGCTTGCGCCATCTGCATCTGATTAACCCATATCGATTCCCCGATCCGCAAGCGACGGCGATGGCGGCGGGGGCGGACGACATTTTGGAAAATGCTGTGGTGTGTTCCTCCATCGACGAGGCGCTGCACGGCGTGGCGTTCACGGTGGCGATGACGGCGCGGCTGCGCGACATCTCGATCGAGGTGAAGACACCGCGCGAGGCGATGCCTGAGCTGTTGCAGCAGGCATCGGCGCAGCCGGTCGCGTTGCTGTTCGGCACTGAGATGTCGGGGCTGACCAACGAGGAAATGGGCAAGGCACAGGTGCTGGTCAACATTCCCACCGATCCGGATTTCTCCTCGCTGAATCTCGCGGCGGCGGTGCAGGTGATGGCCTACGAGCTGAACGTGGCGGCACAGGGCTTCGTGCCGAAAGTGGCCGAGGCGAGGCCAGCTTCCCATGAGCAGATGGAAGGGTATTACGCGCATCTGGAGAAGGTGCTGTTCGAGATCGGTTTCTTCACCACGCAGAATCCGGCGCGCATGATGCAGCGCCTGCGCCGTTTGTATGCGAGGGCGAGGCCGGAGCCGGACGAGATCAACATCCTGCGCGGCATGCTGAGTGTCACGACCGAGTACAATGCACGCCTCAAAACGCGCTATCAGCAAGAGCACCAAGATTCGTTGAACATCCACGCCAATAATCAGCAAAATGTTTAAAAACATCAGAGAAGACATCGCCAGCGTATTCGACCGCGACCCGGCGGCGCGCAGCACCTTCGAGGTGCTGACCTGCTACCCCGGGCTGCATGCGCGCATCCTGCACCGTTTATCGAACAAGCTGTGGCACGCCAACCTGAAGTGGATGGCGCGTTTCCTGTCGCATATCGCTCGTTTCTTTACCGGCATCGAAATCCATCCGGGCGCGACCATAGGCCGGCGCTTTTTCATCGACCACGGCATGGGCGTGGTGATCGGCGAAACTGCCGAGATCGGCGACGACGTGACCATGTATCACGGCGTGACGCTGGGCGGCACGTCATGGAAGGAAGGCAAGCGCCATCCGACCTTGGGCAACGGGGTGGTGGTGGGGGCGGGCGCCAAGGTCCTCGGGCCCATCCATATCGGCGCGGGTGCGAAGATCGGTTCGAACGCGGTGGTGGTCAAGGACGTGCCGGCGGGTGCGACTGCGGCCGGCATCCCGGCGCGCATCCTCGACGAGGAGAGAAAAAAGACCGGCGGTTTCAATGCCTACGGCATAGGCAACGACCAGAACGACCCAGTTACCAAGGCGCTGCATGGCCTGATCGGGCACAGCATGACCGTGGACCAGCGTATCGACTTCATCCTGCAGCAACTCGAAAAGATGGGTGTGCCCGTCGACGAGGAGCGTGCCACCGCCGATAAATTTGACCCTAATCACCTGAATAAGATAGTTGATTAAAAAATTCAGGTATTCTATTATTGCTCACGAAAATTGGAACGGGCCCGCAGGGCATCGCTAATTGGCTGAGCAACAAATTGAGAGAGGTAATGACATGCGATTGACGACGAAGGGACGATTTGCCGTGACGGCGATGGTTGATCTGGCGATGCGCGGCGGCAAGGGGCCGGTGACGCTGGCTGCGATCAGCGAACGCCAGAAGATTTCCTTGTCCTATCTGGAACAGTTGTTCGGCAAGCTGCGCCGCAACAACCTGGTCGAGAGCGTGCGCGGACCCGGGGGCGGCTATTACCTGGCGCGCGCGGCGAATACGATTTCTGCCGCGGACATAATCCAGGCAGTGGACGAGCCGCTGGATGCGACCAGTTGCGGCGGCAAGGGCGATTGCCACGACGAGATGCCCTGTATTACCCACAACCTGTGGATGGGGCTGAACGAGAAGATTTTCGACTATCTGGAGTCGGTCAATCTGCAGCAGCTGGTGGACGGTTGTGCCAAGCACAACCCGGAAGCCGTGCCGGTGATGCTCGATCGCATGCAAAAGGCGCAGGGCGCCCCTGTCTGAAGGATTCAACGTGAAACTGCCTATTTACATGGACTACTCCGCAACCACGCCGGTCGACCCGCGCGTGGCGGAGAAAATGATCCCTTATCTGACCGAGAAGTTTGGCAATCCGGCTTCCCGTTCCCACGCCTTCGGCTGGGAGGCCGACGAGGCGGTCGAACTGGCGCGCGCGCAAGTCGCCGCGTTGGTGAACGCCGACCCCAAGGAGATCGTCTGGACCTCGGGCGCGACGGAATCGAACAACCTCGCGATCAAGGGCGCTGCGCATTTCTACAGCGGCAAGGGCAAGCACATCGTCACGATGCGCATCGAGCACAAGGCGGTGCTGGACACCGTGCGCGAACTGGAGCGCGAGGGCTACGAGGCGACTTATCTCGATCCGGAGCCTAGCGGCCTGCTCGACCTGGAGAAATTCAAGGCCAGCCTGCGTCCCGACACCGTGCTGGTGTCGGTGATGCTGGTGAACAACGAGATCGGCGTGGTGCAGGACATCGCCGCCATCGGCGAGATCTGCCGCGAGCGCGGCATCCTGTTCCACGTCGACGCGGCGCAGGCGACCGGCAAGGTGGCGATCGACCTGCAGAAGCTGAAGGTCGATCTGATGTCGTTCTCGGCGCACAAGACCTACGGCCCGAAGGGTATAGGCGCGCTGTACGTGCAGCGCAAGCCGCGCGTGCGCCTGGAGGCACAGATGCACGGCGGCGGCCACGAGCGCGGTATGCGCTCCGGCACGCTGGCTACGCACCAGATCGTCGGCATGGGCGAGGCGTTCCGCATCGCGCAAGAAGAAATGGCGAGCGAGAACGAGCGCATCCGCATGCTGCGCGACCGTCTGCTGAACGGCCTGAAGGACATGGAAGAGGTGCATGTCAACGGCGACATGCAGCAGCGTGTGCCGCACAACCTCAACCTCAGTTTCAACTTCGTCGAGGGCGAATCGCTGATCATGGCGGTCAAGGACCTCGCGGTCTCCAGCGGCTCCGCCTGCACCTCGGCGAGCCTGGAGCCGTCCTACGTGCTGCGCGCACTGGGTCGCAGTGACGAACTGGCGCACAGCTCGATCCGCTTCAGTATCGGCCGCTTCACCACCGTCGAAGAAGTCGACTACGTGATCGCGCTGCTGAACGACAAAATCGGAAAATTGCGCGAGCTATCCCCCTTATGGGATATGTACAAGGAAGGCATAGACCTGAATACTGTGCAGTGGGCGGCCCACTAAGGACTGACGATTTGCCCGCCTGACTGCGTTATCGGGCTGCTTGTTTACTTGATGTAAACGGCGCAACCCTCTGCCTTGTCAGACAGGCAACTTGTCAGTCCTCGACGGATTGGAGGATAAAGATATGGCTTATAGCGAAAAAGTACTGGATCACTACGAGAACCCGCGCAACGTCGGTTCGATGAACAAGGACGACAGCGACGTCGGCACCGGCATGGTCGGGGCGCCGGCTTGCGGCGATGTGATGAAGTTGCAGATCAAGGTCGGCAAGGACGGCGTGATCGAGGATGCGAAGTTCAAGACCTACGGCTGTGGTTCCGCGATCGCGTCGAGCTCGCTGGTGACCGAGTGGGTCAAGGGCAAGACCGTCGATCAGGCGCTGGCGATCAAGAACACCCAGATCGCCGAGGAGTTGGCGTTGCCGCCGGTGAAGATCCACTGCTCCATCCTCGCGGAAGACGCGATCAAGGCGGCGGTGGCGGACTACAAGGCCAAGCACGGCGAGAACGTCGAGACGGCGGCCTGCAAGGGCGGTATGTAATGCAA
>Ga0154377_110_pt1 | contig 6801 bp, 4 predicted proteins | sample RifGroA2_FD_105621 | JGI IMG/M metagenome (GOLD analysis project Ga0154377, IMG submission 105621) | Gallionellales bacterium GWA2_60_142 | reverse complement strand
CAGCATGGGCGACAACCTGAAGCAGGGCGTGCGCACGGAGTTCGGCACCGTCTCGGTCAGGAACCATACCGAATTCGAGCTGGTGTTCAACGACCCGGCCACCCGTCAGCTACATCCCGGCGTGCGCGAGACCATCAGGCGCGGACAGAACACCTTCGTCACCTATCCGGGCTATTCCGACTACCGCCATATTCCGGTGATAGGCAAGGGCATCACCTTCGCGCTGCCCGGCTCGCCGGATGTCTGGGGCATGATGTGCGAGGCCGACCTCGAAGAGGTGTACCGCTTCCGCACGTTGAACTTCAGGATGCTCTCGGTCTACCTGACCATGGTCGCCGTGTTCGTGGCGGTGAGCTTCGGCGTCGCGCTGGCGTTCCAGCCGGGCGCGCTGACTATGGCCGCGCTGTGCTGCGCGCTGTTCCTGACCGGCAGCGTCGCGTTGCAGCGCTATGCCATCCAGCCGGTCTCCTCGCGCTTGCGCAACATGGTCATGGTGATACGCAACATCGCCGAGGGTCACGGCAATCTGTCGCAGCGTCTGGAGCGCCATGATGCCAGCCGCGACGAGGCCGGGGTGTTGGCGCAATGGATCAACAGCCTGATCGACAATATCGACCGCACCGTCGGCAACGTCCGCCACGGCACCGACGAGATGGCGAACAACCAGTCGCATATGGACACGCGAAACGGGCAGGCGACCGCCGCGACGAACGAGGTGCTGGCCGCAGTGCAGGACATTTTGCAAGCGCTGGAAAAGCAGATGAGCGACATCGACCAGGCGACGCTGACCACCAGCGAGATGCGCGGGGCGATGCAACAGGCGACGGATCGCGCGCAGGCGCAGCTGCTCATGGTGCAGAAACGCACCCAGGTCATCCGCGAGTCGATAGGCCAGTCTTCCTCGACGATACGCTCGCTGAGCGAAAGCACCGAGAAGATCGGTGAGATCGCGCAGGTGATCAACGGCATCGCCGACCAGACCAACCTGCTGGCGTTGAATGCGGCCATCGAGGCGGCGCGGGCGGGCGAGTTCGGCCGCGGCTTTTCGGTGGTCGCGGACGAGGTGCGCAAGCTGGCCGAACGCACCAGCGCGGCGACCCACGAGATCAACCGGATGATTTCCGCAGTGCAGGGCAAGGCCCGCGAAGCTGTAGCCATCATGGAGAGCGGCGCGAGCGGAATGGAGGAAGGGTTGCGTCTGGCGGAGGCTTCTGCCTCGGACAACTCCGGGTCGCAGGAGATCGTCGAGCGCATGTTCGCGACCATACAGCAGATCGCCGCGAGTGCGTCCGGCAGCGGCAGCAAGGTGCAGGGCGTGGCCGGGGCTGCGGACCGGATGAGCGCATCACTGGGCGAACTGAATTTTGCGATCGCGGGCAGCCGCGAGGCCGCGCAGAAGCTGCGCCTGCTGGTCAACCAGTTCCAGACTACGAAAGCCGGGAGCTAGCATGATGGATCGCCATGACTTCGGCGGAGTGAATGACCGGACTCGCGCGGGCGGCGCGGGTGTCGTCGGCACGTTCCGGGACTGCACTCTCGGCAGCGCCTTCCAGCCTATATTCAGTCTCTCGCACCGCAACCCCGTGGGCTACGAGGCGCTGTGTCGCGCAAAAAATCCGGACGGTTCGGCCTTGTCGCCGCTCACATTGTTCGGACAGTCGTACGGCGAATCCGACGACGTGCTGCTAGACCGTTTGTGCCGCGCAGTGCATGTCCAGAATTTCGCCGCTTATGCGGACGACAAGTCCTGGCTGTTCCTGAACGTCAATCCGCTGGTCACCGTGGTGGGCAAGAACTACGGCTCGTTCTTCAGCGAGATGCTGGCGCATCACGGCATTGCGCCTGGCCAGGTGGTGATAGAAATTCTCGAACAGAATATACGCGACGAAGCCATCCTTTCCGCCGCGGTGAGTTACTACAAGGAGCTCGGCTGTCTGGTCGCCATCGACGACTTCGGCGCGTCCCACTCCAACTTCGACCGGGTCTGGCATATCCAGCCGGACATCGTGAAATTCGACCGCTCCATCATCGTGCAGGCCGAGGCCGACCGCGTGGTGCGCAAGGCTTTGCCCAGCCTGGTGAGCCTGATACAGGAACTGGATTGCATCGCGCTGATGGAGGGCGTCGAAACGGAACAGCAGGCGCTGATCGCCATCGATTCGAACGTCGATCTGGTGCAGGGATACTACTTCGGACATCCGCAAGCCGCGCTGGTCGATCCGTCGGATCGGGACGACAAGCTGGCGCAGTTGTGCGGCAAGCACGCCGAATTTTCTGCCGGGAACACCGCGCGCTACCGCGAGACGGTGGGTCACTGCCTGGCCGAATTCAAGGCGATGCTGCGTCGCATCAAGGCCGGGTACGCAACGAACGAAGAGGCATGCGCCAAATTGCTGATGCTGCCCGACGTGATGCGCATTTATTTTCTTGACGAGGGCGGACGCCAGATCGGCAGCAACATCGCCGGCGGACAGGCCGACGAAATTGCCGATCCGCGCTATAAAGCCCTGGCCGAGGCGACCGATGCAAACTGGTCGCGCCGCGATTATTTCAAGCAAGCCCTGCTGCATCCCGGGGAGATACAGCTCACCCGCCCCTACCGTTCGTTGGCCGGCAAGACTCAATGCATCACGCTTTCCGTATTGGTCGACACACCCTCCGGGAAGCGGGTCGCTTGTCTGGACCTGGACTGCTCGTGATTTTTGCGGGCGAACACGGGTAGGGGCACGGCGCGCCGTGCCCCTACAGTTAATCGGGCGCAGGCATTGACTCATCGCGCAAGGGCGGAGAAACTGCCTTGCATGATCCGTCCTTTGCCCTATCGTTCCTTAGTGCTTGTCTTTGCCCTCGTGCTGTCGGCATGTGCGTCGAACGACCAGACGCGGGTGACGGATGCGGCCACTTCGCCGTTGAATGACCTGAATCTGATCCGAACCAAAATACCGCAGGTGCTGTTGGACGCGCGCAAGCAGCCCTATGCGATCCCGCCGGAAACGGACTGCGCGGAGTTGCTGGTCAAGGTGCAGGAACTCGACGTTGTGCTGGGCCCCGATCTCGATACCTCGTCTCCAAGTCAAGATCCCAGCTTGGCCGATCAGGGAGCAGACCTCGCCAAAAATGCCGCCATCGGCGCCCTGCGCAGCACATCGGAGAACATCATTCCCTTTCGCGGATGGGTGCGCAGACTCAGCGGCGCAGAGCGCCATTCGCAAGAAGTCGCCGCCGCCATCGTGGCCGGCACAGTCCGTCGCGCCTTCATCAAGGGACTCATGGCCGCCAAGCCGTGCGCGCATCCCTGTTCGATTGATAAATAGGCCGGAATATATAGATATTTCGGTCTATTGACGTTGTGCGGCGGGGCGGGGAAACTGCCGGGCGGTTCGGGGGCCGGTATTGATTTGCCTCCAAACTTGCAAAGTTTCAGGGAGGGTTTGTTGTGGTGCTTTTATCGGAAGAATTAGGGTGCACCACAATTTTCCCCTTAATAAAAAACAAGGCATTGCAGCATGGATGCCAGATTGCACACCTCGAAGGTGCCTTTCACGGCATTTTTTAGGGTGTCTACTTTACGTTAGGCTTTTAAATACATATGAACGATATAATTAAAAGATTCCCTGCAGGTAAAGCTAGAAGGGAGAGACTCAATCTTCGAAAGCACAGAGTCGCATGTGAGGTATCTGGGCGATGGTTGCAGTTCCCGGATAAAGCCCAACAAGTGGGCGACCGAGATTTTATGTTTATTGAAGTAATGACTCTGGGAAATGATGATAAAGAAAAGAAATTGTGCGAGCTTGTTTTATCACGACAAGACATTCTCCAAATGGAGGGTGTCCCGGATTTTGTGTAAACGGGTTTTCTCTACTGCTGCGGCATCCGGTCTTCGAACTGGATAGTAAACCGGTTTAGCGCAGCCTTCCAATCGCGAATCGGCATTGTCCATTTCTTGCGGATGTTGTTCAGCGCCAAGTAAAACAATTTCAGTAACGCATCATCGCTGGGGAATGAACCCCGATTTTTGGTGATCTTGCGCAGGCTCATGTTCACCGACTCAATCGCATTGGTGGTATAGATCACCTTCCTGATCTCCGGCGGGTAGTCGAAGAACGGGATGAGGCGTGGCCAGTTGCTGCGCCATGATTTGACGATGGGCGGGTAAGCCTCACCCCATTTGGCTTCGAACTCGTCCAGTCGCTGCTCGGCCTCTTCGACCGTGACGGCGGTGTAGATAGTGCGCAAATCGGCGGCGATCTCCTTGCGCAGCTTCCAACTCACATAGTTCAGACTGTAGCGCACCATGTGCACGATACAGAGCTGCACGGCGGTCTTCGGATAGACGGTCTCGATGGCTTCCGGGAATCCCTTCAGCCCGTCCACGCAGGCGATGAAGATGTCCTGCACGCCACGGTTCTTGAGTTCGGTCACGACTTGCAGCCAGAACTTGGCACCCTCAGTCTGGGCGATCCAGATGCCCAGCAATTCCTTCTCGCCCGCCATATTGATGCCCAATGCCAGGTACACCGCCTTGGCGCGCACCGCACCCGCATCGCGCACCTTCACATGGATACAGTCCAGATAGACAATGGGATATAGCGCATCCAGCGGGCGGGATTGCCAGGTCTTGACCTCGTCGATCACCGCGTCCGTGACGGTCGAGATTAGCGTCGGCGAAACCTCGGTGCCGTACATTTCTTCCAGGTGCCCTTGTATCTCGCGTACCGTCATGCCGCGCGCATAGAGCGACAGTATCTTCTCGTCGAAGCCGTTCCAGCGGGTTTGGTGCTTGGGAATAAGCTGCGGCTCGAAGCTGCCGTGCCGGTCACGGGGTATCTCGACGGGCAGCTCGCCAAACTCGCCTTTGAGCGTCTTGCGGCTCTTGCCGTTGCGGGTGTTGCCGGCGGCGTTGGCGACCGACTCATGCTTGGCGTGGCCCAGGTGCGCTTCCATTTCTGCTTCCAGAGCGCGCTCGACCAGCGCTTTGGTGAGCTGCTTGAGCAAGCCGTGTTCACCAATCAGGTCTTCCGGTTTTTTATATCCAGACAGCAGGCTGTCGATCAGTTCTGCGGGTAGGGCTTTTGCTACGGTCATTGCGACTCCTTTCAAAGTGGCGGCAGTTTCCTGCCTAATGACCGTTTACACAAAATTTCTTACACCCTCTGAATGCGGCATTGGCCGTGTTCCGTTACAAGCAGATTCGCAGATTTTACGCGGGGCCAGCACACTCAAATCAATTGCTTTTAACGCTGGACAACCTTTCACTATTGGCTCCCGATGAAAATTGATCGCATACGATTAGAACTCGTTGAGTTCATGCCTTCGACACTTGAATCTGGTGTGCTTTACGTCTCTGAGAAATACCAGACGGCTGCACATCTGTGTGCCTGTGGCTGCGGCGAGAAGATACGAACGCAGCTCGGCCCGCTGGGGTGGACGTTTAACAACCAGCTCCAAGGCCCTAGTCTCGATCCCTCAATAGGAAACTGGCAAAAGCCATGTCGTTCGCACTATTTCATAAAAAGAGGCCGAGTGGTTTGGGCTGGTGCTTGGACGGAAGCTGAGGTGATCCACGGGCGCCAAGCTGAGTTGGAGCGGCGCGATGCCTATTTCTGCGAGCAAAATGCTGGCTGGTGGACAAAGCTGAAGCGCTGGTGGAAAGGCGGTCGTTAAACGAGATTTCGGTCAGTTATCTGGCATATACCGGACGCCCATCTGACTCAATACCGATGTCAGTTCAGGCCGAGGACTAGACCATCAGCCTAATCACTCTGACTGGCTGTATCTGGCCGATTTCGCAATGATACCCAGCCAGCAGTCTGCTTAAAGTCGCCGAAAAAACCACGAGCTTGGCAGTCATTACTTGCACGACCTCACCTGCTTGGTTGTGCGTCTTGTTGCGGATGGTCACGATGCCGCGCTCGGGACGCGAACGTGAAGCCGATACCTGTAGCACTTCGCTGGCGGCGCTCCCGGTGATGGCGGACTTAACCCAAGCGGTTGTCCGCCGGATGGTAGTGCGGGTCTTCCAGCACGTTCACTTCTATCATGCCCTTCGCCTTGTCCAGCAACTCCAGGCAGTCCGGGCTCAGGTGGCGCAGGTGCAGTTTCTTGCCCAGTTGCGTGTAGCGCTCGGCCAGTTGGTCGATGGCTTCCAGGCCGGAATGATCCTTCACGCGCGCATTCTTGAAGTCGATCACCACCTCGGCAGGATCGTCCTTGGGCGTGAACAGGTTCAAGAAGCTCTGCGACGAGGCGAAGAACAGCGAGCCGTGCAGGTCGTACACCTTCCAGCCGTGTTCCTCGGTGGTGACGCGCACTTCCATGCTTTTCGCGTGCTCCCAGGCGAAGGCCAGCGCGGAGATGATGATGCCGACGATCACCGCGACTGCGAGGTCGGTCAGCACGGTCACCACGGCGACGGTGATGCCGACCACGATGTCGGTCTTGGGCACTTTGCCGAACAGGTTGAAGCTGCCCCATTCGAAGGTCTTCTCCGACACCACGAACATCAGGCCGATCAGCGCGGCCAGCGGGATCATCTCTATCCACTCCGATGCGAACAAAATGAAACTCAGCAGGAACAGCGCGGCGGCGATGCCGGACAAGTTTTTCAGCGCGCCGTTGGTGACGTTAATCATGCTCTGGCCGATCATCGCGCAGCCGCCCATGCCACCGAAGAAGCCGGTGACCACATTGGCCACGCCCTGGCCGACGCAGGCGCGATTGGGTTTGCCGCGCGTGTCGGTCATGGTGTCGATCAGGTTCAGCGTCAGCAGCGATTCGATCAGGCCGATGGCGGCGAGGATC
>Ga0154377_155_pt1 | contig 11993 bp, 5 predicted proteins | sample RifGroA2_FD_105621 | JGI IMG/M metagenome (GOLD analysis project Ga0154377, IMG submission 105621) | Gallionellales bacterium GWA2_60_142 | reverse complement strand
TCACCGGCGTTGTCGGGTTCACCGGAGTCGTCGGGTTGACCGGCGTGGTCGGGTTGACCGGCGTGGTCGGGTTCACTGGCGTGGTCGGGTTAACCGGCGTGGTCGGGTTCACCGGGGTCGTCGGGTTCACCGGGGTCGTCGGGTTCACCGGAGTTGTCGGGTTCACCGGCGTCGTCGGGTTAACCGGAGTTGTCGGGTTAACCGGAGTGGTCGGGTTAACCGGAGTGGTCGGGTTAACCGGCGTGGTCGGATTCACCGGCGTGGTCGGGTTCACCGGCGTGGTCGGGTTCACCGGCGTGGTCGGGTTCACCGGCGTGGTCGGGTTCACCGGCGTGGTCGGGTTAACCGGAGTCGTCGGGTTCACCGGAGTGGTCGGGTTAACCGGAGTCGTCGGGTTGACCGGCGTGGTCGGGTTAACCGGAGTCGTCGGGTTAACCGGCGTGGTCGGGTTCACCGGAGTCGTCGGGTTAACCGGAGTTGTCGGGTTAACCGGCGTTGTCGGGTTCACCGGAGTCGTCGGGTTCACCGGCGTGGTCGGGTTGACCGGAGTTGTCGGGTTAACCGGCGTTGTCGGGTTAACCGGAGTCGTCGGGTTAACCGGCGTGGTCGGGTTAACCGGCGTGGTCGGGTTAACCGGCGTGGTCGGGTTAACCGGAGTCGTCGGGTTCACCGGCGTGGTCGGGTTCACCGGCGTGGTCGGGTTCACCGGAGTCGTCGGGTTAACCGGAGTCGTCGGGTTAACCGGAGTCGTCGGGTTCACCGGCGTGGTCGGGTTAACCGGCGTGGTCGGGTTCACCGGGGTTGTCGGGTTCACCGGCGTTGTCGGATTCACCGGCGTGGTCGGATTCACCGGAGTTGTCGGGTTAACCGGCGTTGTCGGGTTCACCGGAGTCGTCGGGTTGACCGGCGTGGTCGGATTAACCGGCGTGGTCGGGTTCACCGGCGTGGTCGGGTTAACCGGAGTCGTCGGGTTAACCGGAGTCGTCGGGTTAACCGGAGTCGTCGGGTTAACCGGAGTCGTCGGGTTCACCGGAGTCGTCGGGTTAACCGGAGTCGTCGGGTTAACCGGAGTCGTCGGGTTAACCGGAGTCGTCGGGTTAACCGGCGTGGTCGGGTTAACCGGAGTCGTCGGGTTCACCGGAGTGGTCGGGTTCACCGGAGTGGTCGGGTTCACCGGAGTGGTCGGGTTCACCGGAGTGGTCGGGTTCACCGGAGTGGTCGGGTTCACCGGAGCAACTCCGGCAGATGCATTCGGGCCGCCGATAGGCGTTACAACATCAGGAGCCAGAGGTTCTGGCGGCGGAGTCCTGACGAAACCTGGGTTGTCTACTTCTACGGAACCTGCAGGAAGCGGTTGGTCAACGAAGGGTACAGGATCTTGTCCGCCTTCGCTGTTCGTGTCCATGGCTGGGACGACATAGCCTTCGCTTGGCGACTGGTTGCGCAGGTCAAAGGAATATTCCTCCCCTTGCTTGCCGCCAAGAATTAACTGGTCTCGGACTTCGTTGTTGCCGGATGTCGCCTGAATATTTTCATTGCCCGCACCATCGGCGCGTTCTGGCGCAATGGACAAAAGATCCGGGTTGAGCAGGAGATCGGGAGCTTGTTCGTTGCTGAATACCGTCAGGTCGTCGAAGAGGACATTTTCGCTGGCCGATGTCGCCGCGTCTGTTGGAGCAGATGCCGGTGTCTGGGCGGGATTTTGCGTGTTGTTTTCGTCGTTGTTGGCCATGATTCAGCTACTCCTGATGATGTACGTAGGGTCGGATAGTACGGACTGCCGGTCAATAACAATAGATAGCCAAAGGTTATATTTGGCTATCTTTCGCTGAAAGAGAGACTGATGACATCGATGACCGGTTTTGTGAGGTAGGTCAGCAAGGTCTTTTCACCAGTCAAAATATCGGCTTCGACGCTCATTCCGGGTTGGAGTGTGTAGTGGGCGGCAGTGTCGCCCACATATGGACTATCGAGTTCGACTACGCCCCGATAGTAGGGCTGTTTGTCATCACCCAGCAGGCTGGATGGGCTGATTTTCTTTAATATTCCTTTGGCTACGCCAAACCTGGCATAGTCGAAACTGGTTGCGCGCAGATTGACGTGTTGTCCGACTTTGACAAAGCCGATATCCCGGGTGGCGATACGAACCTCGGCTTCGATCACCGGTTTTTCGGAGACGATCTGCATCAACATTGCGCCGGGCTCTATGACCTGGTCCACGTTGTAGATCTTGAAATCATGCACAAAACCCCGATTAGGCGCACGCACCACGAGTCGATCTACCTGTCCGTGCAAACGAGATACTGCGCCTTCAAGTTCGGCAATTTCGGCGCGTATCGCGCCCAGCTCGACCAGCGCTGCCTGACGTAGTTGATTTTGGGCGTCGGTGCGTCGGCTGATGGATTCGGCCAGTTCCTGCTGGGAAATCCCGATTTCTTCGCGCAAACGGTCAACTTCTCCTATCGCAGTTACTTTGGCGCGACGTGTTTCAAGCAGCACGGAACGATTGACCAGGCGGCGAGATGCCAAGTCCTCCCGCATGTCGGACAATTCGTTCGTTAACGACTGATGCTCTTTGGCTACGGCCAATGCGGTTCTTTGTTGTTCGACGCGCTGCCTGCGCTGTTCGATCTGCTTGTCCAGAATATCCAGTGTCGATGCCCGCGCGGCCAACTGGGCCAGATAAATATCCCGCTGGGTGGTGACCATGCCCGGTTTGCCTATTTCCAATGCATCGAAGTCCGGCTTGAGTTTCCCTTCTGTAACTGCCAGTAAACGCTCTTCGCGCAGGCGCAATCCGTCCAGCCGCGCCATCATCTGTCCGAGTTCGGCGGTTGCCTTCGAACCGGAAACCCGCAATAAAATCTGCCCTTTTTCAACAAGTTGGCCTTCCGATGTCAGGATTTCCGAAATGACTCCGCCATCCAGATGTTGGACTACCTTGATATCGCCTGACGGAATGATCTCTCCGGGAGCGCGTGCAACTTCCTTCAGGTTGGTCACCGCCGCCCAGATAATGAACAAAATCACCGTTGCCGTTACCAGCATCAGGGCGGGACGGACGAAGTCGGGAATCAGTTCTTCTTCGACATGAATGCTTTCCGGCAGCAGACCGCGGGCTCTGCTGCCGAGCGAGTGCTGTACGGAAGATTCGGGTCCCTTCGGTTTGGCGCGAAATTTTCTGAACATTTAGCTGAGTTCCTGCATGATTTTATCTTTAATTTCATCGAACTTGCCATTGGCAATGATGCTGCCGTGGCGCATGAAAAGCACCTTGTCGGCCAGACGCATATGTCCCGGTCTGTTCGAGGCCATGATTAGCGTCGAGCGCCCGCGCCACCACTGGATACAGCGTAGCAAGGCCGCTTCCCCGATAGCATCCATGCCGGTTCCCGGTTCGTCCAACAATATGATGGGGGCGGGTTTCAGGATGGTGCGGGCCAGAGACAGGCGTTGGCGGAAGCCGTAGGGAAGCTGCCCGGAGCGATTGCTGGAAATCCGGGTGTTGAGTCCTTCGGGCAGATTACCGATATCCTGATCGAGACCGGCCATGTTGAGCGCCCAGGCCAGTTCTTCATCGGTCGCAGTCGGGTGCGCCAGACGGAGGTTTTGCGCTGCCGTGCCGTAGAACAAGCGGCACTGTTGCGGCATGTAGCTGGTCTTGCTGCGCAGGTCGGTGACGGTCAGTTGGCGGATATCCACGTTATCGAGTCGAATGGTTCCGGCTTGAGGTACATGGATGCGGTCTATCAGTGTAAGCAGCGTCGATTTTCCGGAACCATCCGGGCCGGCAAGCACCATTATTTCTCCGGGGTCTACGGTGAAGGTCAAGCCGAGTAGAGCCGGATCCGAGTCTTTGTTGTAACGGAAGGAAACCCGGTTGAAATTCAGCACGCCTCGAGTGTCGGGGCGTAGCGATTGCGTGACTCCGGTATCGGTTTCTCCGGTCAACTTCATCAGATTCTCAACTTGCCGGATATTTGCATCGATTTGCACCAGCGAATTGGATGCGACGAAAATGTTCTGCATCGGGCCGGTGATGCGCCACAGTATCATCATCGTGGCCAGCATGGTGCCGCTGGTGATTGCACCGGTGATCGACAGATAGGCCGATAGCGCCAATGCCAATAAGCCCGTCGTCGCTCCCAGAATCTGGGCTATGACATCGGTGCGCGCCTGCACCTTGAAGTCGCGGAACTCGGCCAGTACGAATTTGGCGCTCAGTTCGCGGAAGCGCGCCATCCAAGTCGCGCTGGCGTTGACCGAACGGATACTGCGCATGTTGGTCAGCGTTTCGTTAAGGAATTCCCAGCGTGCCGAGGCGAATCGGGACGCGGTTACCACGGTGCGCTCTCTGGTTCTGCGGGCAATCATACCCAGCAAGGCGAAAGCTGTAATCGAGAACAATATGATCAGCAGCACCCAGGGATTGATGACGCCGATCACGGCAATCAATATCAACGTGGCAGGCAGTTCGAACGCCAGCACGGCAATCGGCCCGAGGAAAAACTCGCGCAGGCTTTCCAGATTTTTGATGCGCACCAGTTGTTTTCCGACCGACGCGCTTTCGATCAATGAGGTGGGCAGGGTAATGATGCGCTGGAAAATGCTGCTGCCGAGTATGTATTCGCATCGTCCCGCGATGTAGGCCATGATCTGGCCTTTGAGATTCCGGATGACGGCATCGGCGGCAATCGCAAGAGCTACGCCTACCACCATATAGGTTGCCATTAACGTGTCGCCGGTCGGCAGAACACGGTCGAATATGGTGCGCACGAAGAATGGCGCCGTCAGGTTGAGCAGTGTACTCACAGCCGTCAGGACAAATGCCAGCAGGAGGTGGTTCTTGAAGCGCAGCAGCAGGTTGCCTAACCACTTTTCCGGGTGTTGTTTGTGGTTGACTAATGTATCCGGTTTTTGGAACAGGTAAACGGCGGTAGATTCTGTGCTTGCCGAAATTTCCTTTTCGCACCGGCTGGCGCTGTCGAACCCCCACAAATTACCGTTCGGCAAGCGTTTCAGGATCACTTGGGCCGGGAGATGATGCGGAACATGAAGACAGGGCATCAAACGGGAATCCAGACCGGACAATTTGCATTCCAATTTTCGGGGGAGCAAGTTCAGGTTGCTCATGGTCGAGCACAGGCCGGACAACTCCAGGCGTGGCGCAAGGTGCGGCATGGCCTCGGTCAGATTGCGCGCGTTGCCGTCCCAGTCGAGGGCCTGCAATAGCGGCCACAGGCAAATGGAAAGGTCGGTGTCAATGTCGAATTGCCGGTGGATGACCAGCTCGGGACTGGCGCTGCTTTCCGGGCGCGCGTATTGCGTCGTCAACATCGAGACGGCATCTTCCGGGCGGGCCTGAATCAGGCCTTCTTCCAGGTGACCGTCAACCAGGGAATAGACTCTGTCGGCCAGCGACATCAGAGAAGGGCGGGGCGTGACCAGAATCAGGGTGCATTTCCCTTTTTGTTCGGCAAAGTATTCGCGCAACAGTTTGTCGCTCTCCATGTCCAGCGACATGTTGGCTTCGTCGAACAGGACGACGCTGGGATTGCACGCCAGCGACCGGACAATGGTAATGAGTTGAATCACGCCGGCGGGCAAGGTGTTGCCGACTCCTTCGCCTATCGTGGTTTCATATCCCAGCCGCATGCCGGACACATATTTATCCAATCCCAATTTCTGGCTGAGTCGAAGCGCCTCCTGGTTCAGGGAGTGATCGAACATCGTGAGGTTTTCCAGAATCGTTCCCGCCAGCACCGAGCCGGTTTGGGGCAAAACGGAGATTTCGCGCTGTACGCTATCGGAAACGAAATTGACGATGGGCAGCCCATCGACCAGCACCTCCCCGGAACTGGGGCGAGTCGTACCGTTTATCAGCGAAAGGAGAGATGACTTGCCGCTGCCGCTGATTCCCCGAATACCGATGTATTCGCCGGCTTTGATGGTTAGCGACAGGTTGGAAAACAGCGGTTTTATTTCGCGCTGCTGAATTTCACCGCCGAATACCGTTTTTTTGGTTAAGGCGAGATTGGAAACGATTGCGTCGGATTCGTGCGTCAGGGTGACATTGCGCAATACTAGTTCGCGAACAACAGGCGAAATCGGAAGTTTGCCGTCGTCGTCTTCGCACGGCATTGCCAGCACTTCGTTCAGGCGCTCGTTGGCCGCGACAAAAAACTGATAGCGCATCCATACCGACAGCGTGCGCCGCAAGGGTTGCAATGCGCGCACCGACAGCAACATGCAGGCCGCCAGACCGCCTGGCGTCATTTGCTCATCGATGACAAACCATGCGCAGGCGAATACGACGCTGACGATCATGACTTGGCCGAACAGATTTCGGTAGTTGGCGGAACGGGCAGCGCCGTGCGCCAGCGTATCGCCCAGCTTGGCGTTGGACTCTTGCAGGCGCTCGTAACGGCGCTGCATCAGCGACTCCATCGTGTGGGTCTTGACCGAATGGATGCCAGACAGCGTTTCGGACAGGAAGCCCCAGCGGCGGTCGTCGAGGATGTTGCGCTGATGCACCTGATCGCGCATCCAGTTGCCGAAGTAATAGATCATGAAACCGAACAGGAGCAGCAGCACGGTCGGAACCAGAACCAGGAGACCGCCGATCATGGCGATGATGGACAGATAGAGCAGCACGAACGGCAGGTCGAACAAAACCAGCAAGGCGCTGCCGGAATAGAATTCGGCCACTCTCGATGCCGCCAGAATTCTCTCGGCATTGGCTCCCGGTTCTTCGCGCTGATAACGGGAAAGCGGCACTTTCATCAAGTGTTCGAGGCAGGCTACCGTGGCACCATGCTCGAAGCGCGCGCCCAGCCAACTGGTGATGACCTCATTAATTTCACGCAAAATCATTTCCAGAATCAGGGCGAAAACAACGCCTATCGTCAAGAAGATCAATGTCTGGACGGACTGGTTGGACACAACGCGATCCATGATTTGCAAAATGGCGAGCGGTAGTGCGAGCGCCAACACGTTGGACAGCAGCGCGGACAGCCCCAACAGGGGCAGCAAGCGACGCAGATCGGGCGAGTGCAGGAGTTGCGACAGCGCAGCGAATTTAATCGTCGGCTTCGATTGGCGGGTTTTCCAGCGATTGGAAAAGAACGTTTTCATGTCAATCTGTAATCGTATCGTTGATGGCTAACCGCAGCAGCGGGTGAGTAAACGAAATCCATTCGTCGGCGGTGAGACTCAATACTCCGGCGGCTACCGAGTTGCTTGTTTGCCGCCGGACGGACTCGATGTTCTCTCCCATATTTTGCGCTGCATCCCCAAGGCTGATGCCGGCGGTTTGCCTGGCAACCTCGCGCAGCAGCCCCCGATCCAAATGCAGGCCGTCGAGACGCGCATTGATGGCGATTTGCAGTGTGAGCGGCAATTGTTTGTCATGTTTGTGATGGCGCGCCAGCTCAATGGCGAATAACGGCACGCCGGCTGCTGCGCTACAGATGTTCAGCACCTTGTCTGTCCGATTTTTGATGATGTCTTTCCCCAGCGCCTGGCGCACCAGACCCTGTAGCGACTGGGGCGGCATGCGACGCAAGGTCATGACTTCTGCCGGCGGAGTGTCTGTAGCCCGCACCACCTTGCGGCCGACAAAAACGACCAGTTTGCCGAGTTGCACGGCTGTTGCCGCAGCGCTAGCGAGCACCGCCTGCTGTGTCGCGGGCAACAGATGGATGTCGTCGATGATCACCAGTTCCGGCAGCCGTTCCGGCCGAGACCGTAGCCGGGCGTCGATGTCTTCGATGGCGCAATATTCGCGGCTTGAAGTATCGTAATAACGCTGACCCAGCGCCGCCGGCAGGCAACGGTAGAACGATGCGCAGCCGGATCGGCTCAGGCAAAGACGGAACATCTTTTCGCACAAGCGCGATTTGCCCATTCCCATCTCACCTTCAAGATGGAGCAGCCTGCCGCGTCCTTGGGCGGATTCTTCCAGGGTTGCGGACAATGCTTTTTTCTCGGCTTCGCGACCGACCAGTTCGTATCTCGGTCGCTCGGCGCTCCAGAGCAATTGATCGAGGCGGGCAAACGACATGGGCGAGACACTCTCCGGCAATCCATCAATGCCGAATAAGGCGATCAGATCGCGGGCGTGGCTATCGATGAAAAATTGTCCGGGTGCGACTGTGTCGAGCAGTTCGCGCGCCGACGAAATGGCCGCGCTGGCCAGCGCTTCGCCGGTCCATCCGCCGAAGCGCTGCATGCTGGCAAAAGCATGTCCGGCCGTCAGGCAGCCGCGCAATTGTGCCGCCATGTCGGCGTCGGCAAGCAGCAGATCGCCGTGAACGGCTTGCGCCGTTTGCAACGCGACGGCAACAACATATTCCGTGCTGCGCTGAATACCGAAAATGACATCCCCGGCGTTGCCGGGACGGGCCAGGAAAATGGCATCGTTGGCTGCGGCAATCGACGCCAGGCTGCCATGCATCAGGCGAGCGATCTGCGGGGGGGCATCTTGCGGCAGGGATACGCTGAGCACTACGCAGGGGCGATTGTCCAGCAGAACCGTGGTTCTCAGGGACGAGGGGCGCGACGTTTCCTGTTCCTGCTGGAGATCGATCGCCAGCGATACCGCCATGGCGCGGTTCTTGACGTTCAGTTTCTTGAACAACGCCACCAGATGTTGCTTGACCGTGCCCAATCCGATCCCCAACTCTTCGGACAACGCCTTGTTCGGTTTGCCGGCCTGCAGCAGTTTGAGTATCTGCAATTGGCGCGGAGTCAGGTCGGCAAATGGTTTGTGGCGGTCGTTCATTGTCGTCCAGCCTCTTTTTGCCGATAGATAAAGCTGCGGCTCGTGGCCCAGGACTGATTGAGTTCATCGTCCTGGGCAAAGGAGCGCGACGACAGCACCGTGCATGCCTGTCCGGCGGCATGCAGCATGCCGCAGAATTCCACCGCCATGTCTTTTTCCGCGAATTTTGCGATGAACAGTTGGTAGCGAGCGAGCTGTTCCTTGTCGCTTGCATCCGCATCATTCTGTTGCCGCGTCAGCAATGTGCGGATTTTCATCTGTGCGGGGAAGCGGTCGTGCAAATTCCGCCAAGCGGTGGCGATCGCGCGCTGGTCATGCACGGGCGGCAGCTCCACCAGCCAGTATTCCTGACCAATCGGCTTATCGTTGGTAATGGCGGGTGCGGGAATGGAGTCGTTCGTCTTTTCAGGTTTTTGGGCAGGGAGGGAACTTGCTTCAGGCAAGACCGGAGAGACATTTTCGGCTTCGGTCTTGGAGGCCGGCGATTGAGTCTCGGTGTCGGGAAGCGAAGGTTTTGCCTCGGGAGTAACTGGTTTCGGCTCCGGAGTTGCCGGCTTGGCGGCGGGTGAAGTCGGCTTCGCTCTCGAATCGTTCAGCGTGCGACCCGCGTTGAACGGATCGTTGTCGTTCAGCATTCTGGACGACACGATGCCGCAGTGCCGGGTTCCGGCGCGCAGGGTGGCGCAGGCTTCTTCCGCCGATTGACGATCCGGGAATGAGGAAACGAACAGCCGGTACCAGGATTGTCGTTCCATTTCATTGACCTGAGTGTTGTCCTGCCGGCGCGGCAGTAGCTTGAGGTCTTTGATCAGTAAGGGGAAACGGGCACGCAGATCGCGCCACACCGGGAAGATGGCGCTACGGTCGAACGTGCCGAACAACTCGACCAGCCAGCGTTCGCGGTCTGTGCGCAGCGTATTGCCATCCCAGTCTATCCCTTCGGTCTGGCCGATCGAGTGCTGCTCCGTGCGGATCAGCGCCAGGATCAGCGGATCCTGGAAGGCATAGCCGATTTCGTGATTGTCGTCGGTGGACGGATCGAGCGCGATGGAAGGGTTGTCTTGGGCGGGCTCGTTCGCCTCGTGGCTGAGCGGCACGGGGACGTGGTCATATCCCAGCGGGGCGGGGTTGATGAGCGGATGCAGGCCGGCGACAACGGCATCCAGAACGACGCCGTAATCGACTTCGTCCGGCATTGGCTCGGGCCGGTAGCCCTTGCCCGGCAGCTTGTCGCCCATATGCACGCCGCCGCCAAGTGCGCTGAACAGATCGACCAGTCCGCGGTAGCGTTCCATCTTGTAACGGTACAGATCGTCCAGATGGCGGTGGTAGGTGCGCTCGGTGTCCAGCACGACCAGATAATCCAGCGCGCCCGCATGATAGGCCTCCTGGCTGTAATTCCATGCACGGAAGGACGACTCGGTGGCGATGCTTTGTTCTTCCAGTTGCTTGCTCATGTGGCGGATAGCGCCGAGCGAGTCGTCGACTTCGCGCACCGCATCGTAGAGCACGCGTATATAGGTTTCGACCATCTCCTCGTGCATCGCTTTGGCGAATTTCACTTCATTGTCGCGTTTGCCGCTGTCGAATAGCGTAATCGACAGGTTGGCGATCGTCTGCCACCACAGAGTGGGAGACGAGAACAGGCGCGATAGATACAAGCTGCCGAAACCCGCCTGGGCGGTGAGGTCCAGCGGGGGCAGCAGCCGCGCGCGGGCTACGTCGATGTCCGCGTCCGCCGCCAGTAGGCGCGCCTCGACCGCGCGCACGTCCGGTCGCCGCAACAGCAGCGTGGAAGGCGCTCCGGGCAGCACCGCCGGAAAAACGACCGAATCCATTCCTTGTCCGGATAGTTTCAGTTCTTCCGGCACCGTGCCCACAAAGCTGGCGATGCGGTTGTGCAATACCACGCGCTGCTGTTCCAGCACCGGGATGGTGGCGCGAACCGCATAGCCGGCGGCCCGCTGCTGCTCCAGATCGGTGATCGTAGCGTCGCCGATATCCATGCGCGCCTTGACCGATTCGAACATTTCTCGTAGGGTCTTTTCGGTCTGGCGGGTTGCGCGCAAACGGTCGTTGAGCGACAGATATTCCAAGTAATCGGCGGCGATGCGCGCGGCGACGATGCGCTGCATGTCGTCGCGTTGATAGGTTGCGCGCATCAACTGGAATTCGGCCGATTCGTACATCGAAGCGGTCTCGCCCCACAGATCCGGACGCCAGTCCGCGCGCAGGCTGATCTGGTGATTACTACGCGAGCGGTTGCTGTTGTTGGGGTTGCCGATTCCCCACTCGGGATAATTGGTTTCGGTCCGGATCGGCAGGGTGATCGTCGGCAGCTTGTCCGCTCCTGCGATCTCCATCCGTGCCTTGAGCTGGGCGACTCGCAACGAAGCGATGCGCAGGTCGTGATTGTTCGCCAGGGCGCGGTCGATCAAGTGGTTCAGCTCTTCGCTGCCCAGCATCCGCCACCATTCCGGCAGCGTGGCGCTGAGCGGGGAGGCCGGGATCGGTTGTTTCGCCTGTTGGGCTGCGTCGGCCGCACCGGCTGGCAAAGCCGGAACGCCCGATGCCGCCGGTGTGGCTGGTGTCGAGGATGCGGCGTTTTCGGATGCTGCCGACAGGGTTGCATCAACCACCGCCGGCGCTTGGGCGAACTTTCCCGGCAAATGGACTTTGGGCACGTCGTAAGCCTCGCGCTTGGCCGCGCAGGCGACCAACAGCGTAACGCCCAGTAGCAACAGGGCGTTTCTGGTGGCCGTTATGGCGGACGAAGCGAGAAGTGTTCGCATTCAGGGCTGCATTGGTTGGTTTGGGCGGACGAAGGCAACAATCCGATGAGAAAAGGCTGCGCGTGGAAGAACCCTGCGACCCGAGCAATAGCTATGTTGATATTGATGCCTTATTTTGAGCATGCGGGATTTTCGCCGCATGCACGTGAAAGTGAATTGAAGAAAAGGGCCTGAAAGACCCCGGTTTTCTGCCGGGAATACAGTGAGCTCTGGTCGCCGTAGGCATTCCGCTTGCGTAGTGGCTGTGGTATTGGCCGAAAAATGTGGGTACATGAGATTTACTCGACGCGCAGTTTGTTTTCTACCCGCACCGTCGTGCGGATCTCGACGCGGCGGTTTCTGGCGCGGCCTTCCACGGTTTCGTTGGTCGCGATCGGCTGGGTAGATGCCACGCCCTTGGTGGCGATGCGTTCCGCCGC
>Ga0154377_116_pt1 | contig 29524 bp, 26 predicted proteins | sample RifGroA2_FD_105621 | JGI IMG/M metagenome (GOLD analysis project Ga0154377, IMG submission 105621) | Gallionellales bacterium GWA2_60_142 | reverse complement strand
GCACAAGATGCAGGAAGATGCAGCGATGGCCAAGGAAGTGCTGAAGTTCTTCGACTGGGCATACACCAATGGCAGCCCGCTGGCCGCCCAACTGGACTATGTACCGCTGCCGGAAAACGTGCAGAACCTGATCCGCAAGGCTTGGAAGAGCCAGATCCGCGACGCTTCCGGTTCTTCGTTGACGAAATAATCCGCTCCATTAGGCTATAATCGCGGGGGCTCAAGCCCCCGTGATTTTGTCCCCCCAAGAATTATTTGTTACAGAAAACAACCAACCATGCCAACGATGTTATTACGTGAAGCCAGTCTGAAACGACAGACGCTATTGGATATGCTGTTTCGCGGTATCACCCGCATTTCCGCATTCGGCGTACTGCTTCTGCTGGCAGCGATCATCGGATCGCTGGTGGTGGGCAGCATGCCCGCCATCGAGGCGTTCGGCTTTGGTTTCCTGACCAGTTCCGACTGGGACCCGGTCAACGATCAATTCGGCGCGCTGATTCCTATCGTCGGCACGCTGGTAACTTCCGGGATCGCCTTGCTGATCGCCATCCCGGTCAGTTTCGGCATCGCGATCTTCCTGACCGAGCTGTCGCCGCGCATCCTGCGCCGTCCGTTGGGCATCGCCATCGAACTGCTGGCGGGCATCCCCAGCATCATCTACGGCATGTGGGGGCTGTTCATATTCGCCCCGCTGTTTGCCGACCATGTCGAGCCCTGGCTCAACGACAATATCGGCCCGATGCCCTATATCGGCCCGTTCTTCTCCGGCCCGCCCATGGGCATCGGCATCCTGACCGCCGGCATCATCCTCGCGATCATGGTGATCCCGTTCATCGCTTCGGTGATGCGCGACGTGTTCGAGGTCGTGCCGACGCTGCTGAAGGAATCGGCCTACGGCCTGGGCGCGACCACCTGGGAGGTGATGTGGAATATCGTGCTGCCCTACACCCGCATCGGCGTGGTTGGCGGCATCATGCTGGGGCTGGGACGCGCGCTGGGCGAAACCATGGCAGTCACCTTCGTGATCGGCAACGCCCATGAACTGACCCAGTCGCTGCTGATGCCCGGCAACAGCATCGCCTCGGCGCTGGCCAACGAGTTCACCGAAGCTTACGGCGAACTGTACACCTCCGCGCTGATCGAACTCGGCCTGATCCTGTTCTTCATCACCTTCGTGGTGCTGTCGCTGGCGCGCTACATGCTCTACAAACTCGGACAACGCGAAGGGAAAACAGCATGAACATGATGCCGTCCCTCTATACCCGCCGCCGCATTACCAATGCCGTTGGCCTGACCGTCTCGCTGCTGGCCATGGCCTTCGGCCTGTTCTGGCTGATCTGGATCCTGTGGACCCTGCTGGTGCATGGCCTGCCGGCGCTCGCGCCGGTGGTATTCTCTGAAATGACCCCGCCGCCCGGCAGCGCCGGCGGCCTGCTCAATGCCATCGTCGGCAGCCTGATGATGTCCGTCGTCGGCGTCATGATAGGCACGCCCATCGGCATCCTGGCCGGCACCTATCTGGCCGAATTCGGCCAGCGCGGCTGGCTGGCGCCGGTTACGCGCTTCATCAACGACGTGCTGCTGTCGGCGCCCTCCATCGTCATCGGCCTGTTCGTCTACGAGGTCTATGTCGTGCACGTGAAGCATTTCTCCGGCTGGGCCGGTGCGCTGGCGCTGGCGATCATCGTGATCCCCATCGTGATCCGCACCACCGAGAACATGCTGCGTCTGGTGCCCAGCACGCTGCGCGAGGCTGCAGCCGCACTCGGTGCACCGCAATGGAAAATCGTCAACTTCGTCACCTTGCGCGCGGCGCGCGCCGGCATCATCACCGGCGTGATGCTCGCCATCGCGCGTATCAGCGGCGAGACCGCGCCGCTGCTGTTCACCGCGCTGAACAACCAGTTCTGGAGCAGCGACATGGATCAGCCTATGGCCAACCTGCCGGTGGTGATCTTCCAGTTCGCGATGAGTCCCTACGAGGACTGGCAGAACCTCGCCTGGGCCGGCGCCTTGCTGATTACGCTGAGCGTACTGACACTGAACATCTTGGCGCGCGTGCTGTTCCGCCAAAGTGCGACCAGCCATTAACCGGGCGCAAGCACCCACTAAATCCAGTCATCGACAAGGCTAGCAATGAACGCTCAAATGAACGCTGAAAACATCGCCAATCCCAAGGTCGTGGTCAAGGACCTGAGTTTCTACTACGGCAAGGATCGCGCGCTCAAGGACATCAACCTGAACATCGCCGAGAAGATGGTGACGGCCTTCATCGGCCCGTCCGGCTGCGGCAAGTCCACGCTGCTGCGCACCTTCAACCGCATGTACCAGCTCTACCCCAAGCAGAAGGCCACCGGCGAAATCATCTTGGACGGCGCGAACATCCTCGACCCGCGACAGGACCTGAACATGCTGCGCGCCAAGATCGGCATGGTGTTCCAGAAGCCTACCCCGTTCCCGATGTCGATCTACGACAACATCGCGTTCGGCGTGAAGCTGTACCAGAACCTCGGCAAGAACGAGATGGACGAGCGCGTCGAATGGGCGCTGAAGAAGGCCGCGCTGTGGACCGAGGTCAAGGACAAGCTCAAGCAGAGCGGCACCGGCCTGTCCGGCGGCCAGCAACAGCGTTTGTGCATCGCCCGCGCAATCGCGGTCAAGCCGCAGGTGTTGCTGCTGGACGAGCCAACATCCGCGCTCGACCCGATCTCCACCGCACATATCGAGAAGCTGATCGACGAACTGAAGGAAGACTTTACCATCGTCATCGTGACCCACAACATGCAACAGGCCGCGCGCGTCTCCGACTACACCGCCTACATGTACCTGGGCGACCTGATCGAGTTCGGCGACACCAGCACCGTGTTCACCAACCCGAAGCGCAAGGAGACGGAAGACTACATCACAGGCAGGTTTGGTTAACCTGCCTGTGATGTAGCGGCGCAGGCTCTCGTACCCGTAGGGTGAACATGAGCGTAGCGAATGTTAAGCTGCGAAGCAGCGGCTGGAGCCATTACATTACCGGACGCTTTGATTAATCACCCGATAATGTAGCCCCCAACAAAAAGCCCGGCTGAGCCGGGCTTTTTTACGTCACTACTACGGGTATCAATTGTCGCGGTAGCGCGACTCCCTGCGATAGCCGGATTCGGCATCGTCGTTGCGACGATAACTGCGATCCGCACCGGAGTCGTTGTCGCCGAGTACGCTCACCGCAACATTCACGCGCAACGTCGAACCAGGCTTGTGCGGCAGACGGGTGGTGAAATCCTGCCCCTGGTAACGGTAAGTCACGTCATAACCTTTCAGCACTTCGCGGCTATCCGCCACTTCGCGGCAGCGCTCCACCTGTTCGGTGCGCGGCTGGTCCGGATTGGCGACGCGATCGCCGATCACCGCACCGGCGATGCCGCCCACGGCGGTTGCCGCCTTGTTGCCCGTACCGCCGCCGACCTGACTGCCCAGCACCGCGCCGGCGACGCCGCCGACCACCGAGCCGGTCGCGGAACGGTTGCTGTCCGGATTGGCGACACGATCACCGATCACCGCACCGGCGACCGCACCTGCTCCGGTCGCTGCCGTATTGCCATGGCCACCGCCGACCTGGCTGCCCAGCAAACCGCCGGCGATGCCGCCGATCAACGCACGGCCGATGGATCGTTCCTTGGGCGCGACCTGTACGCTTTCCGTCCAGCACTCGCGCTTCGGCTCGCTCACGCGCTCATAGACCGGCGAGGAAGAAATCACGCGCGCGGTATCGGTGTAGTCGGCCGCATAAGCCGTACCGAACATAGACATCATGCTCAAAGCAAACACACTCTTCTTCATCTTCAATCGCTCCTTGTTAACGGGCATGGCAAGTGTGCCGCCCCGATAATAAAACTTGCCATGCCCGTTTCCCCCTATCCAACTTTCCCCCGCTCGCGGGAGAAAGGGCAAACGAGTCGCTGCGCAAGTTTTCGTTAATGCTCGCATTTGCGAGACGCGAGTATGACGCACTTCCCGCAATGTTGTTCCCGGGAAAACGTAAGCAAATGTTGACGACGTGCTACGCGCTTTCCAGCACGACGAATGCGACGATCATGCCGCGCTCGTCGCTGATCGACAGGTGATGTCCGTTGATGCCCAACTGGGCGAGATGGATGCGTAGCGTCTCGTCGAAGGTCAGCACCGGCTTGCCTAGACCGTCGTGCGTCACGGCTATGCTGCGGAAGCCGACCGGGCCGCGCATGCCGCTGCCGACCGCCTTCGCGAAGGCCTCCTTCGCGGCGAAGCGCTTCGCCAGCAGGCGCGCCGGAGCGGCATGACCATCGAGCTCCGGCAGCTCGTCCGCACTCAGGATGCGTTCGGCGAAACGCCGGCCGTAACGCGCCCACAGCGCTTCTATGCGGGCGTATTCGACGATATCGGTGCCGATGCCGTGGATCATGATAAATCTACTGCGCAGCCAGATTGCTGCGTCGCGTGTTGGCTTCGACTAACCTGAAGGAAAGTCTCCGCCGCAACTACGTTGTCGTTCATTCCTCGCCTACCTGTAAGGTATGTCTCGTCATTCACTGATAAAACTCCTAGCCATTCGACTAAGCCCGCAAGCGGGCAAGTCGCTGGTTATGCGCGGCTCCTTGCACTCTGGCTTGCTCGCTACGATTTCTCAGTGCGAGTGACCAGCAGCGCCTTCATCTTGCGCACCGCGGCGTCCAGACCGATGAACACCGATTCGGCGATGATCGCATGGCCGATGTTGAGCTCGACGATCCCGGGGATGGCGACGATGTCCTGCACGTTGTGGTAGTGCAGGCCGTGGCCGGCGTTGACCTGTATGCCCAAGGCATGGGCATGCGCCGCCGCGGCGCGGATGCGCTCCAGTTCATGGGCACGCTCCGGCACGCTGTCGGCATCGGCATAGCTGCCGGTGTGCAGTTCGATCACCGGCGCGCCGATGCGGTGCGCGGCGTCGATCTGCTTCATGTCGGGATCGATGAACAGCGACACGCGGATGCCGGCGGCCGTGCAGCGCTCGGTGGCGGATTTGACCGCGTCGAAATAGCGCACCACATCCAGCCCGCCCTCGGTGGTCAGTTCCTCGCGCCGTTCCGGCACCAGGCAGATATCGTGCGGCTTGATGCGCAGCGCGTTGACGATCATCTCTTCGGTGACGGCACATTCCAAATTCATCCGCGTTTGCAACATGCCGCGCAAGGTATCGACGTCCGCATCCTGGATGTGGCGGCGGTCTTCGCGCAGATGCAGCGTGATCGCGTCCGCACCCGCCTCCTCGCAGATCAGCGCGGCGCGCACAAGGTTGGGGTAGCGCGACGCGCGCGCCTGTCGCAGCGTGGCGACGTGATCGATGTTCAGTCCGAGTTTCATAGTTTTTGCAGGTCCTTGATGAGTTCGCGCGTATACAGTTTTTTGCCGCTGAGATAGTGGTGCAACAGCATGCGCATCAGTTGTTTGCTCTGCTGCACTGTGGTCGCATCGACGTAATCGTCGGCGGCGATATCGAGCAGCGTCTTGCCCGCGATAGGCATGCCCGATTCCGACTCGCCTTCGTCCGGCACCGGGCCGCGTTCGACGATGTAACGATAGCAGACATCCGGGATTATCGGCTCGCCGGTGCGCGCCTCGTGCGTCAGCGGCAGCGCGTAGCCCAGCTCCTGCAGCAGGTGCTTCTCGAAGCAGCGCAGCGTCGCGGCGTGGTCGCTCTCGTGCGCCAATCGGTACAGCGTCGCGCGGTAGTAGTCGAACAGTTGTTCGTGCGGATCGTCGCGCGCCAGCAGGTTCAGCAGCAGCTCGTTCAGGTAGAAGCCGCACATCAGCGCCGTACCTTGCAGGTAAGGCTGGCCGCCCTGCCATTCCGCGCTGTGCAACGTGCGCACCTCGCCCTTACCGAACCACGAGAGCAACAGCGGTTGGAAGTTCATCAACACGCCGCGCAGCGCCGACCTGGGACGCCGCGCGCCGCGCGCCATGATCGCCAGCCGACCGTGCTGACGGCTGAACACATCGAGGATCAAACTGGTCTCGCGGAACGGATAGCTGTGCAGCACGAAGGCCGGTTCGTCCTGATGCTTGTTGGCTTGGCTCATGTCCTGCCACCGGTGAGATAGATCGACAACTGCTTGCGTCCTGTTCTGTTGATAGCCCTGACCGTATCTCTGACGTGCCGGAGGGCGGCTATGCCTGCAAGCCGGACACGCTCGACAGCAGCATGTCGGCGGTCAGCGCCAGCAGAGCGACATCCAGCGTGCCTATGCATTGCTCGGCCATGTCTATCCCGGCCATCACCGAGGGACGTTCGCTCTCGGTGATCTCCCATACATCCGTCGTGTCACCGCGATAACGCACCGCCAGCAGTGTCGTTATGGCCGCATCCAGTGTCTCTATCGCGCCCTCGATCCGGGTGTGCTTCTGTTCCAGCGCCGAACGTACCACGGAGATCGCCGCAGCCAGCCGCCCGAAGGTATCGACGCTGAAACAGCCCATGCAGGCCGCCTGATAAGCGGTATGCATATCCATCGCGTAAATATCCTTGAGACCGTTGGTGACGGGGACTCGAAGCGGCTTTTTCTTCTTCATCTGTTTTCCTGATCCAGATTTTTGAGGCGACGGATTCTAACCGAACTTGTTTATTTCGCCGCCCGCTGCCTGCGTGCTTCGAACAAGCAGATGCCGGCGCTGACCGAGACGTTCAGACTTTCGACGCTGCCTTGCATGGGGATGCGCACCAGTTCGTCGCAGGTCTCGCGCGTCAGGCGGCGCAAGCCCTCGCCTTCCGCGCCCAGCACCCATGCCAGTCCGCCCTTGTGCTTGAAGCTATGCAAGTCTTGCGTGGCTTCGCCCGCCGCACCGACCACCCAGATGTCGCGCTCCTGCAGTTCGCGCAGCGTGCGCGCGAGGTTGGTGACCGTGATGTAGGGCACGGTTTCGGCCGCACCGCAGGCGACCTTCTCGACGGTCGCGGTGATACCGACCGCGCGGTCCTTGGGGGCGATCACCGCATGCACGCCAAACGCATCGGCGCTGCGCAGGCAGGCACCGAGGTTGTGCGGGTCCTGCACGCCGTCGAGCACCAGCAGCAACGGCGGTTCTTCCAGCGTATCCAGCACGTCGTCCAGATGCTGCACGCGTTGCGCCGCATCAACCCGCGCCGCCACGCCCTGATGGCGCTCGTTGCCGGCCATGCCGTCCAACCGCTTGGCATCCACCGGGATGATGCGCACGCCGTTAGCCTCGGCCAGCTTGATGAAATCGCGCATGCGCGGATCGTTGCGCTGGGCCTGCAAATAGACTTCCAGCACGCCGTCCGGATTCTGGCGGATACGCGAGGTGACGGCATGGAAGCCGTAGATCAGACGCAGATCAGCCATGTTTCTTCTTTCCCCCGACGGACGCCTTCTTGTGTCCGGACTTCTTGCCGCCGGATTTCCTGGCTTCCGATTTCTGCGCGTCATCCCCGCCCTCGTCGTCGGACTCTTCTTCATGCAGCACGAAATCGACCTTGGCACTCTCCATATCCACCTTCACGACGCGCACCTGCACGCGGTCGCCCAGGCGGTAACGCTGGCCTGTGCGCTCGCCCAGCAGCTGGTGCTTGGCGGCCTCGAAGTGGAAGTAGTCCTTGCCCAGTTCGGAGATGTGCACCAGCCCCTCGACATACAGGTCGTCCAGCGAGACGAACATGCCGAAGCTGGTGACCGAAGACACGGTGCCGGTGAACACGCTGCCCAGATGGTCGCGCATGAAAAAGCACTTCAGCCAGGCCTCGACATCGCGCGTCGCGTCGTCGGCGCGGCGCTCGGTCATCGAGCAATGAGCGCCCAGTTCGTCCCATTTCTGCGCCGGCTTGTATTGCTTGCCATGCAGCACCGCCTTGATCGCGCGATGCACCAGCAGATCCGGATAACGGCGGATAGGCGAGGTGAAGTGGGTGTAAGCCTCGTAACCCAGACCGAAGTGGCCGACGTTCTCCGGCTCGTACTTGGCCTGCTTCAACGAACGCAGCATCACGGTCTGCAGCAGACCTGCGTCGGGACGGCCCTTGATACTCTTCAGCAACTTGGAATAGTCCCCCGCCTGCGGCTCTTCGCCGCCGTCCAGCTGCAAGCCAAACTCCTTCAGGAACTCGCGCAACGCGCCCAGCTTCTCCGGCGTCGGGCCTTCGTGAATGCGGTACAGCACGGTGTGCTTGTGTTCGTGCAAATAGCCCGCCGCGCACACGTTGGCCGCCAGCATGCATTCCTCGATCAGCTTGTGCGCGTCGTTGCGCACCACCGGCACGATCTTCTCGATCTTGCCGTCGTCGTTGAAGATCATCTGCGTCTCGACTGTCTCGAAGTCGATCGCGCCGCGCTTCTCGCGCGCATGCAGCAGCTTCTGGAACAACTCATACAGGTGCTGCAGATGCGGCACGATATCGGCTTTGCTCTTCGCCAATTCACCGTCAGGCTGCCCCAGCATCTCGGCGACCTGGTTGTAGGTCAGACGCGCATGCGAATACATCACCGAAGGATAGAAACGGTATTTGCCGATCTCGCCCTTGCTGCTGACATGCATGTCGCACACCATGCACAAACGGTCCACATGCGGGTTCAGCGAACACAGGCCGTTGGATAATTCTTCCGGCAGCATCGGGATCACGCGGCGCGGGAAGTACACCGAGTTGCCGCGCTTGATCGCCTCGTGGTCCAGCGCATCGTTGTTCTGCACGTAATGGCTGACGTCGGCGATGGCCACCACCAGACGGTAGCCGCCCTTCTCCGGTGCGCAATACACCGCATCGTCGAAGTCGCGCGCGGTCTCGCCGTCTATGGTGACCAACGGCAGATTGCGGATATCCTCGCGCCCCGCCCAGTCTTCTGCTGCAACGACAGGAGAAATCGCCTTGGCCTGCTTCTCCACATCATGGGGAAATTCGTACGGCAGATCGTGCTTGCGCAGCGCGATCTCGATCTCCATACCCGGATCGGCATAGTTGCCCAGCACCTGCACGATGCGGCCGATAGGCTGCGCGTGTTTGTCCGGATGCTTCATGATCTCCAGGATCACGACCTGACCGACCTTGGCCCCGCCCGCCGCACCCGGCGCGACCAGGATGTCCTGGCTGATGCGCTGGTTCTCGGCGACGACAAACCAGATGCCGTGCTCTTCGTACAGGCGGCCGACCACGCGTGTGTTGCCGCGCTCCAGCACCTCGATAATTTTGGCTTCCGGGCGACCGCGGCGGTCCACACCGGCCTGGCGCACCATCACGGTGTCGCCGTGCAGCACCTTGTGCATCTCTTTCTCGCTGATGAACATGTCGGTGCTGCCGTCTTCCGGCACCAGGAAGCCGAAGCCATCTGGATGGCCCTGCACCTTGCCCTTGACCAGGTCGAGCTTGTCCACCACGCAGATCGCCCGCTTGCGGTTGCGCATGATCTGTCCATCGCGTTCCATCGCGCGCAGACGACGAGAGAACAGGTCTTCCTCGTGGTGCTCGATATGCATCAGATGCAACAACTCATCCTCGTCCACCGGACCGCCCTGCTCGCCCAAAATCTGCAGGATGAACTCGCGGCTGGGCAGCGGATGTTCGTATTGTTCGCGCTCGCGCTCGAGGTGCGGATCCTGCAAACGTAAATTATTTTTCTTTTTCATTGACAACATTTCCTTCTATGGTTAAAGTGCGCGCCTTCGCATCGCCCAGATGGCGGAATTGGTAGACGCACTAGGTTCAGGTCCTAGCGGTGGCAACACTGTGGAGGTTCGAGTCCTCTTCTGGGCACCAACGACAAAGGCTCGCATTTATGCGGGCCTTTTTCATTTTCCGCTGAACAAAAATAAACAAAATACGCACCGCAGACTTCGCGATGCGCATCGTAGTTTCGATACTGCAATTATTTCCGATACGGCAATTATTCAAATCTCCGTGCACGATATGACGTTCGCTACGACCAGGGACTGGCTTATGCAAACGGATGACGCAGTACGATGGTTTCGTCGCGGTCCGGGCCGGTAGAAACCATGTCCACCGACACGCCGCACACCTGGGCGATACGCTCCAGATAGTTGCGCGCGGCCTGCGGCAGATCCTCGTAACGCTTCACGCCGACAGTGCTCTCGCCCCAGCCCGGCATCTTCTCGTACACCGGCTGGCAATCCGCCAGCGCATCGGCGCCCACCGGCAGAATGTCGCTATCGACACCGTTGATGCGATAGCCGACGCCCAGGCACACTTCCTCCATGCCATCCATCACATCCAGCTTGGTGATGCACAGGCCGGACACGCCGTTGATCTGGATCGAGCGCTTCAATGCGGCCGCGTCGAACCAGCCGCAGCGGCGCGCGCGTCCGGTCGTCGAACCGAACTCGTGGCCGCGTTTCGCCAGCCCTTCGCCGATCGGGTCGCGCTTGTCCACCGCGTCGTACAGCTCGGTCGGGAACGGGCCCGAACCGACGCGCGTGGTGTAGGCCTTGGTGATGCCCAGCACGTAGTTCAGCATCTGCGGGCCGACGCCCGCGCCGGCGCAGGCCGCACCGGCGATGCAGTTGCTCGATGTGACATACGGATAGGTGCCGTGATCGATGTCCAGCAACGCGCCCTGCGCGCCTTCAAATAACAGGTTGTTGTCCGCCTGATTTGCCTCGTACAGCGCACGCGGCACATCCATCACCAGCGGCTTGATGCGCTCGCCCAAGGCCAGCGTCTCATCCAGCACCTTCTGGAAATCGACCGTCTCGGCATGGAAATAATTCTTCAGCACGAAGTTGTGATAATCCAGCACCTCGCCCAGCTTCGCGGCAAAACGCTCGCGATAGAAGATGTCCTGCAAACGGATCGCGCGGCGCGCGACCTTGTCCTCATAAGCCGGACCGATGCCTCGACCGGTGGTGCCGATCTTCGCAGCGCCCTTGGCCAGCTCCCTCGCCTTGTCGATAGCCTCATGGTAGGGCAGGATCAACGGGCAGGCCTCCGACACCTTCAGGCGGCTGTATACATCGATACCGGCTTCCTGAAGCTCATCCATTTCCTTGAGCAAGGCCTGCGGCGACAGCACCACACCGTTGCCGATGTAGCACATCACATGGTCGCGCAAGATGCCGGAGGGGATCAGGTGCAATACCGTCTTCTTGCCGCCGATGACCAGCGTGTGGCCGGCATTGTGCCCGCCCTGGAAACGCACCACGCCCTGAGCGTGATCGGTCAACCAGTCGACGATCTTGCCCTTGCCTTCATCACCCCACTGGGTGCCGATCACTACTACGTTCTTAGCCATTACAAAACTTCCCGTCTATAAATCGAATCTCTCTCCCCCGCTCTCTCCCGCATGCGGGAGAAAACGAGGAAGTCTCACCTTGCGATGCTTACATTACAACGCTACGACTTGCCACTTGCCGTCGCGCGAAACCAATTCGCGGTCGCACTGCAATTCGCCGCGCAATGCGGCATCGCCGAGCAAATCCACCACGACCGCTTCGCCCGCCGCACGCAACTGGACGATCTTGTCGCACAGCGCGGCATCGTCGAGCGCGGGTGCGCAGATTCCCTGCTTCGGCAATTGCGCCGAGAGCAAGCGATAAAGCTGGCGCAAGTCCATGCTGAAACCGGTCGCCGCGCGCGCGCGCCCGAAGCTCTTGCCGAGATCGTCGTAGCGTCCGCCCAGCGCGATCGCGTCGTGACTGCCCGCATGATAGGCGGCGAACACCATGCCGCTGTGGTAATGATAGCCGCGCAGGTCGGCCAGATCGATGCCCACTTTTGCGACCAGCGGCGTCAGCTTCGCGGAAACGATGTCCAGATCATTCAGTGCGGCGGCGATGTCGGGATGATTCGGCAGCACACGGCGCGCACGCGCCAGCACATCAGCGCAATCGCCATACAACACAGGCAACGCCAGCAGCGCATCGCGCACTTCGGCATCCAGCGGCTGCGCCAGCGTGCGCAACGTCGCGCTGTCCTTGCTTTGCAGCGCGGCGAACAATGCATTCTCCAGTTCGCGATCCAGCCCGGCATGACGAACCAGCGCACGGAACACGCCGACATGACCGAGATCTAGATGCACGTTCTCGACGCCGAGCAGCGCCAGCGCCTGCAACATCAAGCGCTGTATCTCCAGATCGCTTTCCAGGCCGCTATGGCCGTACAACTCCGCACCGATCTGCAACAGTTCGCGAGTACGCGTCAGTCCGGCCGGCTGGGTGTGCAGCACACTGCCCGCATAACACAACCGTGCAACGCCTTGGCGATTCAGCAAGTGCGCATCGATACGCGCCACTTGCGGCGTGATATCGGCGCGCAACGCCAGCGTGCGTCCGCTCAATTGATCGACCAGCTTGAAGGTGCGCAAGTCCATGTCGGCACTTCCGTCGATCAGCAGCGATTCGGCGTATTCCAACAGCGGCGGTGCCACCAGTTGGTAACCATGGGTACGCATCAATTCGAGGAACTGCGCGCGCATCGTTTCGACGCGCCACGCCTCCTCGGGCAACATGTCCTGTATATATTCCGGCAACAACCAATTCGGCATTTATTTAATCCAGTAAATCAGCAGCAGACCGCTCAGCATCAGCGTCAGCCCGAGGAAACGCAACTGACCGTCCTGAAACTCGACCAGCTTGCGCAACGTCTCGCGCCAGGCGGAGGGAAACAGGAAGGGCATCATGCCTTCGAGCACCAGCATCAAGCCCAGCGCCATCAACCAAAATTCGAGCACGATGCTACGCGGCAGGCATTACTTGCCCGACTTGCCCGAGCTCTTTAGATATTTGAAGAACGCCGAACTCGGATCGACGACCATCACATCATTCTTGGTCTTGAAGCTCTGTTTGTAGGCTTCAAGACTGCGATAGAACGAGTAGAACTCCGGGTTGCGACCGAACGCGGCGGAGTACAACGCAGCAGCCTTGGCATCGCCCTCACCCTTGGTCTTCTGCGCATCGCGGTAGGCCTCGGCCAAGATCACCTCGCGCTGCTTGTCGGCATCGGCCTTGATCTTCTCGCCTTCGGCCGCGCCGGAAGCGCGCAGCTCGTTGGCGACGCGCTTGCGCTCGGCATCCATGCGGCTATAGATCGAGGAGCTGATCTCCACCGGAAAATCGACGCGCTTCAGGCGCACGTCCAGCACCTCGACGCCGATCTTGCGCGCATCGACGTCCGCCTTGGTGCGCAGCACTTCCATGATCTTGTCGCGTTCGCCCGACACCACCTCGTGGATGGTGCGCTTGCCGAATTCCTCGCGCATGCTGGAATTGACCGTCTGCATCAAACGCGTCCTGGCGCGCAGCTCGTCGCCGCCGACGCTGACGTAATACTGCTTCACGTCAACGATGCGCCACTTGATGAAGGAGTCCACCAACACGTTCTTCTTCTCGGCGGTGATGAAGCGCTCCGGTTCCACGGTGTCCAGCGTCAGGATGCGCGAATCGAAATAGCGCACGTTCTGCAGCAACGGAACCTTGAAATACAGCCCGGGCTCGATCTTGACGTCGACGACCTCGCCCAACTGGAACACGATCACCCGCTGACGCTGATCAACCACAAAAACACTCATGCTCAACAAAACCAGCGCGGCAACCGCGCCGATCAGGATGTTACTCATACTCTTGTTCATTTAGCGTGCCTCCCTGTCGCGGCTCAGCAGCGAATCCCGCGCGCGTTGCGACGCAACGTTATCGCTGGACTGCGTAGTCGGCGCAGGCGCAGCGACAATATCTCCCGCCGCTCCGGCGGTGCGAGTACTCTCGATCAGTTTGTCCAGCGGCAGGTACAACAGGCTGCTGCCGTTCTTCTGGTCCACCATGACCTTGCTGACGTTGCCCATCACCTGCTGCATCATGTCCAGATACATGCGCTCGCGCGTCACGCCGGGCGCCTTCTCGTATTCGACCAATATCTGCCTGAAGCGGCTGGCATCACCCTCGGCGTTGGCGATCACGCTGGCCTTGTAGCCTTCCGCCTCCTGGATCAGTCGCGCCGCGGTGCCTCGTGCACGCGGCACGACGTCGTTCGCGTAAGCCTGACCCTCGTTCTTCTGGCGCTCGCGATCCTGACCGGCCTTCACCGCATCGTCGAACGCCGCCTGCACCTGTTCGGGCGGCTGCGCGTTCTGCATCGTCAGCTTGCTGATCACGATGCCGGACTTGTAGCGATCCAGAATATCCTGCATCAGCTTGGTCGCCGTAGCGGCCACCTGCTCGCGCCCCTCGTACAGCACGAAATCCATCTTGCTCTTGCCGACGACTTCGCGAATCGCGGTCTCGGCGGCCTGGCGCACGTTCTCATCCGGCATGCGATTGTTGAACAGGTAATCGGCCGGATCTTTCAGGAAGTACTGCACCGCAAACTGGATGTCGACGATATTCTCGTCGTCGGTCAGCATCAGCGACTCTTTCAGCATCTTGTTCTTGACGTTATCGCGGTAGCCCACCTCGACGGTGCGCACCTGACTAAGATTGACCACCTCCACGGATTCGACCGGGAACGGCAGATGCCAGCGCGGGCCGGGCTGGGTCGCCTCGACAAACTTGCCGAAACGCAACACCACGCCACGCTGACTCTCGTCGACGATATAGAAACCGCTGCCCAGCCAGATCAGGCCGGCGATCGCCGCGACCAACCCGATGCTGACGCCGAACCCCTGACCGGGAGCGCCGCCGGACGGACGACCCTGATCGTCATTCCCGCCTTTGCCACCCCTGCCGCCCATCATTGCCGCGACCTTCGCGTTGATCTTGCGCATCAACTCTTCCAGGTCCGGCGGGCCACCGTTGTCTTTTTTACCCCACTGCGGATCGTTCAATCCCATGATTCACCTACCTAATTATTTAGAGGGTGCCATTCCTGCACCGGCGCTTCCACCGGTTCGGCATCGCGAATTTCCACCAGTGCCGCACGCAAATCGTCCAATCCTGCGCCGGTTCTGGCACTCAAGCGAATGGTCGCGATTCTACCATATTCGTCGCGTTCGACTCCCGGCGCGACGTCCTGCAGGTCGATCTTGTTGAGGATCAGAATCTGCGGAATATCCTGCGCGCCGATCTCTTCCAGCACCTTGTTGACCTCGGCTACCTGCGCGTCGCGATTGGCGTTGTTCGCATCCACCACATGCAGCAGCAGGTCGGCCTGTATCGTCTCTTCCAGCGTGCTGCGGAACGCCGCGACCAGAGAATGCGGCAGGTGGCGGATGAAGCCGACAGTATCCGACAGCACGACTTCCTGCTCCCGCGCGCCGTCCCTGAACACCGGCTCGCCGTCTTCGCCCACCGCCGTTTCCAGATAGATACGCCGCGAGGTCGTATCCAGCGTGGCGAACAGCTGGTTCGCGGCGTAGACGTTGGCCTTGGTCAAGGCGTTGAACAACGTGGACTTGCCGGCGTTGGTGTAGCCGACGATGGACACCGACAGCACGTCGCTGCGATTGCGCGCGCGGCGCTGCACCTGACGGTGGCGGCGCAGCTTTTCCAGCCGCTCTTTCAGCAGGTGTACGCGCTTGTCCAGCTTGCGGCGATCCAGTTCCAGCTTGGTCTCGCCGGGACCGCGCGCACCGACCGAGTGTTTCTGCTGGCCCATGTCCATGTTCATGCCGACCAGCCGCGTCGCGAGATAACGCAGCTGCGCCAGCTCCACCTGCACCTTGCCTTCGTGGCTCTGCGCACGCTGCGCGAAGATGTCCAGGATCAGCATGGTGCGGTCGATCACGCGCCGCTCCAGCTTGGCCGCGAGGTTGCGCATCTGCGCGGGGGAAAGATCGTGATTGAAGATGACGACGCCGACCTCTTCGTGGGCGACAAGCAGATCGGCGATCTCCTGCACCTTGCCGCTGCCGGCAAACAATGCGGGATCGGGGCGCTGACGCTTGCCCTCGATGATCGCCAGCGTCTGCACCCCGGCGGTCTCGGCCAGCAGGCGCAACTCTTCCAGACTTTCGGCATAATCCGGTTCGCCCAGATCGAGGCTAACCAGAACGGCTAATTCAGAACCAGCGGAATTCTGCTGCATTACTCAGCAGCGTCATAACTGATGTTGACTGCGCGTGCCGGAACGATGGTGGAGATCGCGTGCTTGTAGACCATCTGCGTGACGGTGTTCTTCAGCAGCACCACATATTGATCGAACGAGTCGATATGACCTTGCAGCTTGATGCCGTTCACCAGATAAATGGCCACCTGGACATGCTCCTTGCGCAGCGTGTTCAGAAACGGATCCTGCAGTTGTTGTCCTTTTGCACTCATGTTATTGCTCTTCTCGGGTTAGGAACGGGTAGGCACTTTACTGGATTCCGGCCCCGCTGTGAACTGCCACTCCGGATTAGCCCGGCTGGCGGTCGCTGGTCATGCCCGGCTTCCACAGCATCAGCAGCAAGCCCAGCAGCCCCATCGCCGCGCTGCAGGTATACAACACGCTGGCCCCGTAATGCTGCCAGATCGGGCCGCTCGCCAGACTGCCCAACATGCCGCCGGCCCCGTAGGTGATGCTGCCGAACAGCGCCTGCCCCTTGGACTGGTGCCGGCCGCGGAAAAATTCATGCACCATGCCGACCGACGCGGCATGGTATGCACCAAAGGTCAACGCATGCAGCACCTGCGCGAACAGCAACAGCACGACAATATCCACCGCCCAGCCGATCAGCATGAAGCGCACGACCGCCGCCGCAAAGCTGGCGAGCATGATGCGCACATAGCCGAAGCGCCGCACCAACGCCGGCATCAGGAAGAACACCCCGATCTCGCAGATCACCCCCAGCGCCCACAGTCCGCCGACCGTGCTCTTCGCGTAACCATGCTCGACCAGATAGATGGAATAGAAGGTGTAGTAAGGCCCGTGCGCAACCGACATCAGGAAACACGCGCCGAACAGCGCCAGCACGCGCGGCTGCATCAATATCTGCCGGATCGGCAGGTTATCGGCGTGGTGCACCTCCACCTCGGTCGGCGGAATCTGGCGCGCGAACAGCAGGATGCCGATCTCGCACACCAGCCCCGCCCACAGCAGCCAGGCAATCGCGATGTAGTCGAAGGCATAGCCCAACCCCACCACCGCGACGATAAAACCGACCGAGCCCCAGGAACGGATACGCCCGTAGTTCGCCGTGTTCTTGCCCAGATAGCTGAGCGTGGTCGATTCCACCAGCGGGATAGACGCGCTCCAGAAGAAGCTCATCAGCACCAGCACCAACAGCAAGCCCCAGAAGCTGGTGGTGAAGAACACCCCGACATAGAACGCCGCGCTCAGGCTGGCAGCTGCGACCACCACCTCGCGGCGCTTGCCGGTGTGATCCGCCAGCCAACCCCAGATGTTCGGCGCGACCATGCGCATCACCGGCTGCGTCGACATCAGAATGCCGATCTCGATGGCGCTGAAATGGATGGATTGCAGGTACAGACTCCAGTAGGGCGCAAACATCCCCACGAAGGCGTAATAGAAAAAATAGAATCCGGCGATGCGCCAGTGGTAGTTTTTTTGGGTATGCACAACTGAATAATGAATGGAAACCGATGCCTTGCGCCGTCCGCGCTCACGCTATCTAAAGTACGCCTACGCTGAATTACCCGACCTGAGCCCTGAATTTACGCAACTCGGCAAGCAAACCGGGGATGTCGTCCTTGATGATGCTCCAAAGCGTATCGTTATCGATACCCAGATAACCATGAATCAAGCGATTACGCGTAGCGACAATCTGCCGCCACGGTATTGCAGGACAGGCCTCGCGTTGTTCGGCCGGAATATGCGTAGCCGCCTCCCCCAATAACTCCAGATTGCGAACTGTCGCATCGTAATTAAGGCCGCTATCGACAAACGCCTGCAGATCCAAACCTTCCGTATAGGCAATCACCTTATCGGCAAAATCGATCATATCGTCGAGATAGAACGACCACGCCCGCTCAGACATTGACCAACTCCCGCTCGATGAACGGGCGCAATTCCGGGCGCAACGCTTTCTCTGTCACCAAATCCACCGGACACTTCAACAAGTCTTCCAGATAGAACTGAACGCCGAAATAACGCTTCGAAGTGGCCGCCCCATCGAACGCCACGAGCACGTCCACATCGCTATCCTCGCGCGCAGCATCGCGCGCCGTGGAGCCGAACAGGGCCAGACGGGTTACGCCGAACTGTTCGGCCAACTGCGCCTTGTGCTGGGTGAGTAGCTGCAATGCTCTGGTGCGATTCATACAAGACTCCATACGCGGAGAAACAGGCGGCATTCTACACTGCGCCCCGATTCACTTGCATGAACACCTTCACCATGCAAGGATGCCACCCCACACGGCAGTCAAATAACTATAAGGCTCAGGGAATGTACTCGCTCATCACATTTGCCACACAATGGGGCAGCAAGCACGGCGGCATCAACAGCTTCAATACCGACTTCCTGTCGGCGTTCGGCTACGCTTACCATAGCAACGCGCAGATAATTTGCATCGTATCCAGCGCAACCGCTGCCGAAATTGAGCAAGCTCGAAATGACTTTGTAACCCTCCTGCCGCTACCCTACCCCCCGCAAGAGAAAACCTTCTCGAAAGATCAGGCGCAGGCCGCTATTGAGCTGATGAAGCAACGCGGCATCGACTTCGATCCAAATTCTACGATTTGGCTGGGGCATGACCGAATCTCAGGCGAGGCCGCCATTGAGGCGGCGAAATTGGCCGGGGGCCGATCCGCCCTGATACACCACATGAGCTATGCCCACTACGAATCTTTTGCAGAAGATTCCCAAACCGCGCACCTGAAAAATCAGGAACAACAAAGGCTATTTGAGCAAGCCGACTTGATCTTGGCTATCGGCCCCCTGCTTCGTGATGCCGCACATGATCTGGTTAGTGGGGCCAAGCCTGTGCATATGTTAGTTCCGGGATTAGCAGAGATTGAAGCACAGTCGGCCCCCAAAACATTTGTAGCCTTTCTGGGCGGGCGGTTAAGCGGGGATGCCGCCCGTGTCAAGCAAGGCTATCTGAGCGTCGCCGCTTTGGCGCATGCGCACAAGAGGGCATGCGAGATCGACATGCCGGCTGGCTTATGCAAGCAACCCCGGTTGATGTTGCGCGGCGTGGATTTTGCGGCGGAAGAAAACAATCAGCCCGATGCAAAGCCGGAAGCCAAACTGAAAGCGTTTGCCGAAGGCTATGCGGATCGTGCCATCACTATTCTGGCGCTACCTTACACCCACGACCGAAATGAGCTGTATAGCAACATCAGCAAAGCCAGCGCAGTGATGATGCTCTCATGGCACGAAGGCTTCGGACTAGCCGCATGGGAAGCAATTGCAGCGGGGGTGCCGCTGATACTCAGCAAACATAGCGGCGTATATAAATTACTTGAAGAAAATCACCCCGGCTGCGAGAAAGGTTTTATCTACCCGATTGATGTGCGGGGCACTAACGCCGAGCCATTTTTCAGACAGGAAGATTTAGAAGCAGTAGCGGTGGCACTCAGAGAGATTGCACACCAACCGGAGAAAGCACGCCAGAAGGCAGGAACATTGCGCGGCTTACTTCTCAACGAATACTCATGGGCCGCCTGCGCAGAACAGGCTGCGAAAATTTTCGCATGGCCATTATCAAAGGGGGTTCTGCCCAGCGTAAATCCGAAGCCAATAACACAAGCCCCGGAATTTATCGCCCCCACTATCGCCCACAACGAATTGCCTGTGCATATGCCTAAAAGGCAACGGCAGACTGGTGAAACTCTGACGGATAGCCAGCTGCTGCGCGCCGAGGAAGCGCTGGTACCATTCGATCCTGCGCGTCAACCGGAGCTCGACAAGCTCGATGTTTGGCTGGACGATCCCCAATACCCGCAAGCCATTCGACTGCTCACCGGTGCCGGGGGATTAGGCAAAACCCGGCTGGCACTGGAACTTTGCCAACGGCGGATCGACGCGGGCTGGCATGCAGGGTTTCTGGATAGTGATCTCGATGCCAAGGCTCTGGCCTCGGGCTGGCAAGCCTTGCAAGCCCTCAACCAGCCGCTGTTGATCGTCATCGATTATGCAGAAACCCGCCAGTCCGACCTGATTACTCTGATCAAGACCATGCTGCAAAATCTGGCCCGCAAGCCGGTGCGATTCCTACTGCTGGCGCGCGACGGAGGGGAATGGTGGGACAACCTACCCGGCAAGAGTTCGGTTTGCGAACCGCTGCTCAGCGGCTATGCCACCTCCGGCCCCTACCACCTGCCCACCTTGCATGACGAATTACAAGATCGACGTCACGCATACAAACAGGCACTGAATGCCTTCGCCAACGCCTTGGGCGCACCCGCTCCCAATGTAACCCCGGAGCTAGAGGGAGAACATTTCGGTCGCCCGCTGTATTTGCAAATGGCCGCCCTGCTTGCATTGCGCGGCGAGCGCCCGACCACGGCCCAAGGCCTGACTCGCGCCCTGTTGAGCCATGAGCGGCGCTACTGGCAAGGCCTGTTTGCCGACCATGATCTCGCCGAACCGGAACGTCACGCTGAACAACTGCTAGCCTTGACCACCCTTGCGGGCGGCTTCACCACAACCAAGGTCGCACTACCCTATTGGCAACGAGCAACCGATAAGGTGCTCAATACGGCGCAGTTCAATCAATTGTTCAACACCCTGATGCCACTCTACCCCGGCAAGCAAGGCTTGCAAGCCGTGCGACCGGACCTGCTCGGTGAGGCATTGGTAGCGCAAGCCCTGCTGCGCTCCACGGCGGCAGATTTGCTGGATGCGGTTCTCGGAAAAGATGCCAGCCAAGCCATGAGATTGAGTGCGCTGACGGTAATCGCACGACTATCTAATTATTATCAGGAGCTACATGAAACCCTGATCGATGCCTTGAAACGTCACTTAGGTCATTGCTGGCAAGAGTTCGTTATCGCCGCAATCGAAACACCAAGCGACTTACCTGCGCTAGCTAAGACAGCTTTTGACCGTTTACTACCCAACTCCAAAAATCAAGTTGCAAATGCACTAGCAGAACACGCAAGAGAAGAATCAGTGCAACTTGCCGAGTTTTATTGCCAAGTAACTAGCTGCCTTGCAGCCATGTATCACCAAAGGTACTTAAAAAAGCCTGACGCTACACACTCCATGAGCAATTACGCCATAAGCTTAAACAATTACGCCATATCGCTACATTTCGCTGGTGATAATGATCAAGCACTCCTAATTTCTTTTGAAACCCTAAGTCTTTTCAGAAAACTATACAAATTAAATCAGCAGAGCTTTGAACCTGATTTTGCGATGTCATTACTCAACCACGCGAACCGTTTAAGTGATAGCGGGCGCAATAACGATGCACTGGAGCATGCCCAACAGGCATCAGAAATATACGGCAAACTAACATTGAAGAATCCGGAGCGCTTCGAGTCCGACTATGCAACTTCATTAAGTAACTACACAATTTTTTTATCAGCGGCAAATCGCAACCAAGATGCGTTAGATATTGCTTTACAAGCATTGAATATCCGACAGCAACTGGCCAAGAATAATTCCGATCAAAACGAATCTAATCTTGCTGGTTCGTTAAGCAACTGTGCAATTTTTTTAGTACGTGCCGGACGCAACAATGAAGCGCTTCAGCATGAATGGCAAGCATTACAAATTCGCCAACGGCTGGCGCATCAGAAACCTGATCGATTTGAACCTGATCTTGCAAACTCATTGAGTAACTATGGAGGACGTCTAAGCGATATTGGTCATAACGAAGAGGCATTGGATTATGCAAGGCAATCATTGGCGATTCTGGAAAAACTAGCACAGAAAAACCCAGCACGTTTTGCTGAAGGTCAATTTAGTGCCACCTCCCACACCTATCTTCTGGAATGGCTAACAGGCAATACTGGTAATGATCGTGACCTGACAAAATTGAACTCCGTTCCAGAAACAACACCGCACCATCGCCGTCCGCTTCTGCAACTATCTGCTCGCTTCGTGCAAGCCTGCTACACGCCGGACCCAACCATCCGTTTCGATGCGTTTAAACAAGTAATAACACTGCGAAACGATCTATCTCAATCAGATAGCATTAATACGCAGGATACTTGGCTATGTGCGGCTGCCTGGTGTGCAGCACATGAGCCTTTATCCATCGTTGGCATAAATTGGGATACGGAATGGCACCAATTCAGCAACCAGCGGCAAGGCAACATTCCTCAGTGGATGCTGGAAGTTGCGCGCCGACTGGATTTCAAATGGCCTGAATAAGCCGCGCTTAACGGCGCGCCATCAGTTTGCGCAACGCAGCCTTGGGTTTGGCCGCTTCCGCGAACGCATCGAAATCGCGTTGCATCAGCATCAACGTGGGCGCGCTTTCATAGTCCGCGTGGCGAGGTTCGGCGCGAGCGGACTTGTTGGCGGCATTGCCGGGCATGAGGCTCTCTCGGTATTGATGGCGGATCGGGCGGTGATTTTACTCGCCGATACTATTTCCGTTTTTTTGCACTCCCCTCTTGAAAACCCCAACCCCGCCCCAATTAATCGCGAGTCGCTAACAGGAGAACCTCATGGAACAGCAGGAAAACACCCCTCAGATCGAACAGCACGAAGCTGCCCCGAGCAGCGAAGCCGCTGCGGAACAGACCACGGACAAGACGCCCAGCATGGAAGAGATGCTGCAAGCCGCCGAGCGCAAGGCGCAGGAGCACTACGACGCGTGGATGTACGCCAAGGCCGAGGGCGAGAACATTCGCCGCCGCGCCGCCGACGATGTCGCCAAGGCGCAGAAGTTTGCCGTGGAGCGTTTCTCCGGCGAGATGCTGGCGGTGATGGATAGTTTGCAGGCCGGCTTGGCCGTCGAGACCGAGAACGTCGAGAGCTTCAAGAGCGGGATGGAGCTGACGCTGAAGCAGCTCACCAGCGTGTTCGAGAAATTCAAGATCGTCGAGATCAACCCGCTCGGCGAGAAGCTGGACCCGCACAAGCACCAGGCCATCGGCATGATGGACAGCGACGAGCCGGCCAACACCGTGGTCAGCGTGATGCAGAAGGGCTACACGCTGAACGAGCGCGTGCTGCGCCCGGCGCTGGTGATGGTGTCGAAAGGCAAGGAATAAACGATTCCGTCATTGATGGAACTACTAGCCATTCGACTAAGCCCGCAAGCGGGCAAGTCGCTGGTTATCCGGCGCAGGCCGGAATCCAGCCAAATAAAAATCACCTTGCGCAGCAAGGACAAGCTCTAAAGGCATATTAAATAGAAGCACTGGATTCCGGCCTGCGCCGGAATGACGGGTTAACAGTTTGAAGCACTTGAAATATGGATTTGCCGCCCCACCTTAGGCGACAGCAGTTTTACGAATCAAACCAATTAACTGAAAGGAAATGCATCATGGGAAAAATCATCGGTATTGACCTGGGTACGACGAACTCTTGCGTGGCCATCATGGAAGGCGGCAAGACCAAGGTGATCGAGAACGCCGAAGGCACTCGCACCACGCCGTCCATCATCGCCTACATGGAAGACGGCGAAGTGCTGGTCGGTGCGCCGGCCAAGCGTCAGGCGGTGACCAACCCGAAGAACACCTTGTACGGCGTGAAGCGCCTGATCGGCCGTCGTTTCGACGAGAAGATGGTGCAGAAGGACATCGACATGGTGCCTTACACCATCGTCAAGGCGAAGAACGGCGACGCATGGGTGAAGGTGCGCGACAAGGAAATCTCCGCGCCGGAAATCTCCGCGCAAGTGCTGGCGAAGATGAAGAAGACCGCCGAAGACTATCTGGGCGAGCCGGTCACCGAGGCGGTCATCACCGTGCCGGCTTACTTCAACGACTCGCAGCGCCAAGCCACCAAGGACGCGGGCCGCATCGCCGGTCTGGACGTGAAGCGCATCATCAACGAGCCGACCGCGGCCGCGCTGGCTTTCGGCATGGACAAGCAGGAAGGCGACCGCAAGATCGCGGTGTATGACTTGGGCGGCGGCACGTTCGACATCTCCATCATCGACATCGCCGAAATCGACGGCGAGCACCAGTTCGAAGTGATGTCCACCAACGGCGACACCTTCCTCGGCGGCGAAGACTTCGACATGCGCGTGATCGAGTTCCTGGTGGACGAGTTCAAGAAAGAAAGCGGCGTGGACCTGAAGAAGGACATGCTGGCATTGCAGCGCCTGAAGGACGCGGCGGAGAAGGCCAAGATCGAACTGTCTTCCGCACAGCAGACCGAAGTGAACCTGCCTTACATCACCGCAGATGCGACCGGCCCGAAGCATCTGGCCGTGAAGATTACTCGTGCAAAGCTGGAAAGCCTGGTCGAAGACCTGGTCGCGCGCACCATCGAGCCTTGCAAGATCGCGATGAAAGACGCGGGCGTATCCGCATCCGACATCGCCGACGTGATTCTGGTCGGCGGCCAGACCCGCATGCCCATGGTGCAGGAGAAGGTCAAGGAATTCTTCGGCAAGGAAGCGCGCAAGGACGTGAACCCGGACGAGGCCGTGGCCGTCGGCGCAGCGATCCAGGGCGGCGTGTTGCAGGGCGAAGTCAAGGACGTGCTGCTGCTGGACGTGACCCCGCTGTCGCTGGGCATCGAGACCATGGGTAGCGTGATGACCAAGCTGATCAAGAAGAACACCACCATCCCGACCAAGGCGTCGCAGGTGTTCTCCACCGCCGATGACAACCAGTCCGCCGTGACTATCCACGTGTTGCAGGGCGAGCGCGAAGTGGCCTCCGGCAACAAGAGCCTGGGCCAGTTCAACCTGTCCGACATCCCGCCGGCACCGCGCGGCATGCCGCAGATCGAGGTCACTTTCGACATCGACGCGAACGGCATCCTGCACGTCAGCGCGAAGGACAAGGCGACCGGCAAGGAGAACAAGATCAAGATCCAGGCCAGCTCCGGTCTGAGCGAAGAAGAGATCAACCGCATGGTGCAGGACGCCGAGGTGCATGCCGAAGACGACCGCAAGGCGCTGGAACTGGTGACCTCGCGCAACCAGCTGGACGGTCTGATCCACTCCACCAACAAGTCGATGAAGGAATACGGCGAGCAGCTGAATGCCGAAGAGAAGTCCGCGATCGAAGCCGCCTTGAAGGAAGCCGAAGAAGTCGTCAAGGGCGACGACAAAGACGCCATCGACGCCAAGACCGAAGCGCTGGCGACCGCCGCGCAGAAGCTGGGCGAGAAGATGTACGCCGCCGAGCAGGCCAAGGCACAGGGCGGTGACGCCGGCTGCGGCAACTGCGAGCCGGGCGAACAGTGCGCCGACCACAAGAAGGACGAAGGCGACGTGGTCGATGCGGAGTTCACCGAAGTGAAAGACAAGAAGTAATAAACGGACGGGAAACGGAAAAAAAGAAATGGGAAACGCAGATGCGGTTCCCATTTTCCCATTCTCCATACCAGAGATGAAGCCCGCGTAGGGCGGATGAGCCGAAGGCGTTATCCGCCGAATGCATGCAATCAATACGGCGGAAGGCGCTTCGCTTTTCCGCCCTACGCATTACGCTAACAACTAACGATTATGTCCAAAAAAGATTATTACGAAGTGCTGGGCGTCAACCGCGACGCTTCGGACGATGAGATCAAGAAGGCTTATCGCAAGCTGGCGATGAAGCACCACCCCGACCGCAATCCGGACAATCCGAAGGCGGAGGAACATTTCAAGGAAGCCAAGGAAGCCTACGAGACGCTGTCCGACGGGCAGAAGCGCGCGGCTTACGACCAGTATGGCCACGCCGCTTTCGAGGCGGGTGGCATGGGCGGCGGCAGTCCGTTCGGCGCCGGCGGTGCGGCGGGCGGTTTCGATTTCTCCGACATCTTCGGCGACATCTTCGGCGGCGCACGCGGCGGAGCGGGACGCAGCAATGTGCACCGCGGCGCCGACCTGCGCTACAACCTCGAAATCACGCTGGAGCAGGCGGCGCGCGGCACCGAGACGCAGATCCGCGTGCCGACCATGGCCGAGTGCGAAACCTGCCACGGCTCCGGCGCGAAGCCCGGCACCACCCCGACCACCTGCTCCACCTGTGCCGGCCACGGCCAAGTGCGCATGCAGCAAGGTTTCTTCTCGATCCAGCAGACCTGCCCGCGCTGCCACGGCAGCGGCAAGCAGATCAACACGCCGTGCGGCACCTGCCACGGTGCGGGACGCGTCAAGCAGCACAAAACACTGGCGGTGAAGATTCCGGCGGGCGTAGACAACGACGACCGCATCCGGCTCTCGGGCGAAGGCGAACATGGCACCAACGGCGGCCCCGCCGGCGACCTGTATGTGGTCATCCACATCAAGCCGCATGCGGTGTTCCAGCGCGACCACAACGACCTGCATTGCGAAATGCCGATCAGCTTCGCCACCGCAGCGCTGGGCGGCGAAATCGAAATCCCCACGCTGGACGGCAAGGCTCTCATCAAGATTCCCGCCGAAACGCAAAGCGGCAGACAGTTCCGCTTGCGCGGCAAGGGCATCAAGGGCGTGCGCAGCAGCAGCCACGGCGACCTGCACTGCCACGTCATCGTCGAGACCCCGGTCAACCTGACCGAACGCCAGAAGGAACTGCTGCGAGAGTTTGAGGCAATCAACGATACGGACAGCGGACGCCACAACCCTCGCGCAAAGTCCTGGATGGATAAGGTGAAAGACTTTTTCGCACAGTAGTGAAAAAGCTTGCACCTTACGGCGTAGGCTCTCGTACCCGCAAGGGTGAACTTGCGCAGCAAGTTAAGGGCGCAGCCCGGCCGTCGCCACAAAGCAAAAGACCCGCCCAGCCGTAAGGCCAAGTGGGTCTTTTTCTTCATGGCAAAAAAGCGGGGAAGGCTTTCACCCTCCCCGCCTCGCAGCCTCTGAAGCTGCTGTCTTACTGCCGACCCAGATCAAAGCATCGGGCTGGATGTGATCATGCTCAAGCTAATCAGCGTGAGAAACATCATCGCGGCCCAAACCACCAGTCCGGCCGACAGGATGGAGCCTGAGAGCAGGATGGCATGGCCTTTTTCCTCGACCTTGAGGATGGACGGCACACTGTAGAAAATCAGTATGCCGGAGAGCATCAATGCCGCGGAAACTGCCGTGAGGTTGACCATGAAGCTGGGGATGAACAGGAACAGCGGAGCCAGCCATAACGGCGTCGGCACCACCACTGCGAGCTTGTAGGCATCCTCGAAGGCCGGCTTGATGTCGATCACATCGCCCATGCGCTGAATGAGATAGGCGACCACGAAGGTCATCGCCAGTTCGGTAAGAAAGAGCAGGATGCCGATAATTTGCAACTGCACATCGCTCACCGCCGGCAACAACCCTCCGCCATAAGTGACTCCGGCGTAATAGATCATCACCGGCGGGATCACCGACATCGGCACCGCATAGAGCAGGAACAGCGTCAGCACGGACATATGGCTGTGGGTGAACGCATCCCAGACACCCGTGTGGGGTACATGAAGTTGAGCCATGATAAGTCTCCTTTCTTGAAAGGAATAAGGTGACTTGTTTGGCTCAAATATCCGACAAAAGTTCTCTGGTTATATAGCCATGCAAAAACAGCCCGTTACCGTCCGCTTGGCATGAACATCCTCAAGAAGCCGGCGCTTCGTGCTCGCGCACCCTGTACCACGCCGCATACAGCGCCGGCAGGAACAAGCAAGTCAGCAACGTCGCAACAACCAGGCCGCCCATGATGGACACCGCCATCGGCCCCCAGAACACCTGTCGGGTCAGCGGGATCATCGCGAGGATCGCGGCGGCGGCGGTCAGGGTGATCGGGCGGAAGCGGCGCACGGTGGAACCGACGATGGCCTCCCACAAACTCTTGCCGGCCTCTTCGTCCTGCCGGATCTGGTCCACCAGTATCACCGAGTTGCGCATGATCATGCCGGCCAGCGCGATGAAACCGAGGTTGGCGACGAAGCCGAACGGCACCTGGAACACCAGCAGCGCGAGTGCGACGCCGATCAGGCCCAGCGGCGCGGTCAGCAGCACCATCACCGTGCGGCTGATGCTTTGCAACTGGATCATCAGCAGCGTAATCACGCCGACTAGCATCAGCGGCATCACCGCCTTGATCGCGCTCTCGCCCTTGCCGGACTCCTCGATGCTGCCGCCCATCTCGATGCGGTAGCCGGTCGGCAGTTTGGCGCGCAGTTCCTCGAATTGCTTGTCGAGTTCGACCGACACCGTCGCCGGTTGCACCTTGTCCGCCATGTCGGCGCGCACCGTCATCGTCGGCAGGCGGTTGCGCCGCCAGATGATGCCTTCTTCCTGCTCCGGCACCAGCTTCGCCACTTGAGCCAGCGGCACATGGCGTCCGCCCGCGAGCGGGATGTCGAGATCGGGCAGGCGATCCAGCGAGCGGGTTTCATCGTTCGCCCCCCCTCGCCACACCACGTCGATCAACTGATCTCCCTCGCGATATTGCGTCAGCGCGACGCCGTTCAGCCATCCCTGTAAGGCCTGCGCGACTTCCTGGCTGGAGGTGCCGAGACGCCGCGCCTTGTCCTGATCGACCTCGACGCGCACGCTCTTGACCTTCTCGTTCCAGTTGAAGTTGACGTTTTGCAAATGCGTGTTGGCGCGCATCACCGCCGCGACCTGTTCGGCGATGGTACGTATCTGCGCGAGGTCGTCGCCCATCACGCGGAACTGCACCGGGTAGCCGATGGGCGGGCCGTTTTCGAGGCGCACCACGCGCACGCGCAGATGCGAGTAGTCGTCGGCGGCGAAGCGCTGTTCCAGTTTGCTTTTCAATTCTTCGCGCGCCTTCAAGTCTTTGGTCACGATGACGAACTGGCCGAAGTTATCGGCGAACAGTTGCTGGTCCAGCGACAGGAAGAAGCGCGGTGCGCCGTTGCCGACGTAGGACGAGTAATAGTCCACCGCCGCATCGCCCTTGAGCAGTTGCTCGATGCGCTCGACCTCGTGCCCGGTGGCCTTGAGCGACGCGCCCTGCGGTAGCCACAGATCCACCATCAGTTCGAGGCGGCTCGCAGAGGGGAAAAACTGCTTCTGCACGAATTTGCCGAACGCGGCCATCGACAAAATAAAGATCAGCACCGTCGCAATAATCACCTTCCAGCGGTTGCGCAAACACCACTCCACCAGCGCGCGGAAGCGGCGGTAAAACGGCGTGTCGTAGATGTCCTCGCCGTGGCGTTGCGCCTTGGCGATCAGCTTCTTCGGGTCGAGCAGCTTGTAGCCCAGATAGGGCGTGAACACCACCGCGACGACCCACGAGGTCAGCAGCGCGATGGTCACCACCTGAAAGATCGAGATCGTGTATTCGCTCGCGGCGGACTTGGAGAAGCCCACCGGCGTGAAAGCGGCGGCGGTAATCAGCGTGCCGGTCAGCATCGGAAACGCGGTCGAGGTGTAGGCGAAAGTCGCCGCCTTGAAGCGGTCCCAACCCTGCTCCATTTTCACCACCATCATCTCCACCGCGATGATCGCGTCGTCCACCAGCAGACCGAGCGCGATCACCAGCGCGCCCAGCGAGATGCGCTGCAAGTCGATGCCGAACACCTTCATCATGAAGAAAGTGATCGCCAGCACCAGCGGGATGGACAGCGCGACCACCGTGCCGGTGCGCCAGCCCAAGCTCAGGAAAGACACCGCCAGCACGATCAGTATCGCCTCG
>Ga0154377_129_pt1 | contig 60202 bp, 60 predicted proteins | sample RifGroA2_FD_105621 | JGI IMG/M metagenome (GOLD analysis project Ga0154377, IMG submission 105621) | Gallionellales bacterium GWA2_60_142 | reverse complement strand
GCCGCCGATCAGCAGCCCGCCGAGTATCAGCACGAAGAGTCCGACCACCGCGAGATTCACTTTCGATTCCATGCCTGCTCCATCGCTCCCCGCCCACGCGGGCCGTGAAAATATTCCCGTATCGTCGCGTCTTCCGAGCGCGACAGTTCCTGCATCGTCCCCACGCCCAGAATACGCCCTTCGCCCAGCACCGCAACCCGGTCCGCGACGCGCCACAACAAGTCGAGGTCGTGCGTGACCATCATAATGGTCAGGCCGAGCGCATCGCGCAAGTTGCGCACCAGTTCGTCGATGCCGACCGCACTCAAGGGATCGAGGCCTGCCGTTGGCTCGTCCAGCAACAGCAGCTCGGGATCGAGCGCCAGCGCGCGCGCCAGCGCCGCACGTTTTCGCATGCCGCCGGAGAGTTCGCTCGGGTACTTGCGTCCGGCGTCGGCCGGCAGGCCGGTGAGTGCGATCCTGAGGGCGGCCATCTCATCTGCCAGCGACGGATCGAGATCGGTGTGCTCGCGTATCACCATCGCGACGTTCTCCGTCACCGTGAGCGAACTGAACAGCGCGCCGCGCTCGAACATCACGCCCCAGCGTCGCCGGAACGGCAGCGCCTGCTCGTCGGAGAGCCCGACCACCTCGCTGCTGAACACCCGGATCGAGCCCGACACCGGCTGCTGCAGCATGATGATCTCGCGCAGCATCGTCGATTTCCCGCAGCCGCTGCCGCCGACCAGCGCGAATATCTCGCCGCGGCGCACCGTAAGGTTCACGTCGCGATGCACGACCGCGTCGCCGAAACTCGTGTTCAGGCCGCGAATATCGATGACGGCGTCATCCGCTTCGGAATTCACGGCGGTGTCGGCGGCGGCGCTCATATGTTCAGCCAACTGAATGCGATGGAGAACAGCGCATCGGCGAGGATCACTAGGAAGATCGCCTGCACCACGCTCTTCGTGGTTTGCTGACCTACGCTCTCGGCGCTGCCGCTCACCTGGAAGCCTTGATAGCAGCCCACCAGCGCGATGATCACCGCGAATACCGGGGCTTTGCCGATGCCGATCAGGAACGAGGTCAGGCTGACCGCTTCGTCGAGCCTGTCGATGAAGGTGGCGTAGCCGACATCGAGCTGGGCGCGCGCCATCACCATGCCGCCGAGTATGCCCATGATGTCGGTATAGACCGTCAGCAGCGGCAGCGCGATCACCAGCGCGATCACCTTGGGCAGCACCAGCAGGTCGATCGGAGCTATGCCGATAGTGCGCAACGCGTCGACCTCCTCGGTCACTTTCATTGTGGCGATCTGCGCCGCGTAGGCCGAACCGGAACGGCCCGCGATGATGATCGCGGTGATCAGCGGCGAGAGCTCGCGCACCATCGACAGACCGACCAGATCGGCGATATAGATGTTCGCGCCGACGCGGCTCAACTGCTCCGCACCCTGATAGGCGATGACAATGCCGAGCAGGAAGGCGAGCAGGCCGGTGATCGGCAGCGCCGCCACACCGGCGGTTTGCAGGTTGTACAGGATGGATTTCCAGCGGATGCGACGCGGCTGCACCAGTTCGCGCATCAGCGCGATCGCGCTGGCGCCCAGAAAGGACAGCAGCCCGAACGCGCCAAGCAGACTCTCCCATGCCTTGCCGCCGATGCGGTTCAACGCACCGGGTTCTGACTGCGGCCCATGAGTGGCAGGTGTCGTGCGCGTAGCGATCAGTCGCAGCAGCGCTTCGAACTCGGGCCGCAGTCCGGTGAAGCTCACCGTGCAACCACCCAGTTCCAGATCGCGCCGGGTGCGATGCAACAGCCATGCGCCCGAGGTGTCCAGCGCGGTGACGGCCTGTGCATCGATCAGCATTTCTCCGCCGGTTGGCAGCGGCATCACGCTCAGGCAGGCATCGATGCGCACATCGATCTGCGCCGCCGACCGCAACAGCCACTCGCCGGTACAGCGCAGCTCGCGCGGCGTCGCACCGGGCCGGATATCCGGCGATGCAGTGGAGCGAGACGTGATCGGCGCGTTTAACATCCTGATGGCTATATCGGATTGGGATACGGCATAGCGTGCTGGATATCTGTCGGTTCTGTCGCACGCCATGTGTCGCGACGAATCCTATGTCGCGCGGAATGGCCTGTCAAATGCATTGCCTGCGGCGCGCGCCCACAACAAAAACGGCATCCGTCTTTCGAGGGATGCCGTTTTTCAAGCGTTACAGGAAAAATGAAAGTAGCTCACAAACCGTAGCGAGCGGCTTGAGTGCAAGGCGCACGGAGCTTTGCATGGCCAATCGACTAAGCTGGCAAAGAACGCCAGCCAAGTCGCTGGTCAGCGCAGAAACCGGAATGTACTTACAGTCTGCCGCTACGCGGCCCCGGATTTCGACAACGAAGTTGCGGTGTAGGCTAATGCGCAAAGCGCGTTATGCCGAAACCGACACCGCGCAACGCCGCGAGCGGATGGGTGGCGGCGAAGCCGCCGGGGCACCCACCGGCCTGCCCCTTGCGGGTAAATCGAGCCGCGCAGTAGGTTTGCGAGTTACTTTACGACCCGGTCGATCACCAGACTCAGGTTCTTGCTTCCCGGCTTGACCGCCTGCACACTGCCTTCCAGGTCGCCGGGCTGGGCCATCGGGCTACCGGACTTGGACACGCGGGCGATGACGACCACTTCGTCGAAGCCGGACAGTTTCAGTTCGGGCTGCATCGCCAGGCTGTCGTCCAGCGTGAATTCCAGCGGCAAGTCCTTTACCTGTTTGCGCAACACGGCGAGCGGCATCTTCGGGCCGTTCGCGGCGCGCGCGAGGATGAACACGGTGTCGGTCAGGGCGGCCATGCCGGCCATGCCCGCTGCGAACGATGCGCGGCCAGTGATCGCCTGCGCGGGATCGGTCGCCGGCTGGACAGGGGCTGCGCCCTTCATCTTTTCGAGTTGCGCCAGCTTCTGTTTGCCGCCCTTCTGCATAGCCAGGAACTCCTTGGCCTGTTTGATGCCCTCGTGAATCATCTGGATGTCCGGGTAGTCCGGCGGCAGCAGGTCGACCAGCTTTTGCCAGTGGAGGGCCGCTGCATAGTAGTCGCCGCGCTCCATCCCCGCCGAGCCGGACAATGCCAGCGCAGAAGTGTTGTCTGGATCGAGTTCCAGCGCCTTGTTAAGGAACTTGGTTGGTTCGCCTAGCAGCGACTGGTTGTTGTTCATCGCGGCCGCATCGGCGTAGTCGGTCCACAACTGCGCCTCGTTCGGCACCAGTTTGACCAGGTTGCCGTAGGCGCGCACCGCATCGGGGTAACGCTGCATTGCGCTATAGGAACGCGCCAGCACCACCCAGCCGTCCGGATTCTCCGGCAGGCGCTCCATCTTCTTTTCGAGTTCCTGTAGCGCGGCCTCGGAACGGATCACGCCGAAGCCGTCGGCAACCGCCAGTTCGTCCTGCGGCAGCAGAGCCTTGCTGTTACCGACGACGAAGTAGAACGGTACGACGAACAGCGGCAGCAGCACAGCCAAAATCACCGCCAGCTTGCGCGCGGGATTGTGTGCGAGCTTCTCGCCCTGGCCGGTAGTCTTGACCTCGTCCAGCAGGCGCGCCTGCAATTCGAGTTTGCCCTGCTCGTAGGCCTCCTGAGTCAGCAGACCGTTATGCAGGTCCTTCTCCATTTCGGCGGCTTGGTCGCGCAGGATTTCGAGGTTGGCGGCATCGCGCAGCACGTCGTTGTTGTTGGCGGTCGCGCGCCACAGCGGCAGCACGAGGAACAGCAGTGCGATCACCAGCAGCACTGCGCAGACTATCCAGAATAAAGTCATGCTTGCCTGTCTTTCTTGTTCAGTTCTTCCGGCGAATTCGTTTGATCCAGCAGCTCAGCCGCGCGGCGCGAATCTTCCGCGGAGATTTGAGGTTCAGCGATCTGGCTCCTGCGCTTGCGCAACTGGTAGACCAGCACACCCGCGCCGATCAGCAGCAGCGCGAACGGGCCGTACCACAGCACCAGCGTGGAGGTCTTCACCGGCGGGTCGTACAGCACGAAGTCGCCGTAGCGCGAGACCAGATAGTCGATGATCTCCTGGTCTGTCATGCCCTTCTGCATCTGCTCGCGCACTTCGCGGCGCAGGTCTTCGGCGAGTTCCGCATGCGAGCTGGCCAGCGATTCGTTCTGGCACACCAGGCAACGCAGTTTCTCGGCCAGGCCTATCATGCGCTGTTCCAGCACCGGGTCTTCGGCCATGTCCTTGGCCTCGCCGGCATGTGCAAACACCGGCAGCAGGCTCAACATCAATATCAGCAGGTATCTCATTTCGCTTGCAGCTCCGCTACCAGTGGAAGGATTTTTTCGGTCAGACTCTGCGGCGTCACCGGCCCGATCTGTTTGTACTGGATCACGCCCTGCTTGTCGATCACGTAGGTCTCGGGCACGCCGTACACGCCGTAGTCGATGCCAATGCGACCTTCCGCGTCGGCCACGCTGAGCACATACGGGTCGCCGCCCTTCTTCAGCCACAGCTCGGCATCAGCCTGCTTGTCCTTGTAGTCCAGGCCATAGATCGGCACCATGTTCCGGCGCGACAACTCCATCAGCACCGGGTGCTCTTCCTTGCAGGACACGCACCAGGATGCCCACACGTTCAGCAACCAGACCTGGCCCTTCATGTCAGCCGGCGAGAACTGTTTGGCCGGCTCGTGCAGTTGCGGCAGAGTAAACGCGGGGGCCGACTTGCCAACCAGCGGCGACGGTACTTCGCGCGGATTCAGGTTCAGGCCCACGAACAGGAACACCGCGAGCACCACGAACACGACGAACGGCAATATGAATCGCATCATGCTGTCTTCTCCTCCAGCGGCATTTCTGTTTTAGCTTCAGCCAATCGCTTGTTGTGGATGCGATAGCGACGGTCGCTGATCGCCAGTACGCCGCCCAGCGACATCAATAGGCAACCGGCCCAGATCCAGTCCACGAACGGCTTGATATAGACGCGCACGGCCCATGCGCCGTTGCTGTCCGGGATGGGTTCGCCCAGCGACACGTACAGGTCCCCAAGTAGCCCGGTGTCGATTGCCGCCTCGGTCATCGGCATGCCGGACACGTTGTACTGGCGCTTCTCCGGATACAGTTCGGTGACTACCTTGCCGTCCTTGCTGATCGTCACATGGCCCTTGCCCGCAACATAGTTCGGCCCCTGCTCCTCGGTCACGCCGTTGAAGCGGAACTCGTAACCGCCGGTGTTCAGTACATCACCGACATCCATGCGCACGTCGCGCTCGGTCTCGTAGCCCTTCACCATCGTCACGCCGATGATGAACACCGCGACGCCGAGGTGGGCGAGCTGCATGCCGTAATAGCTCAGCGACTGGCCGCGCAGGCGCTGCATGAAATCGTCGCGGCCGGCCAGGCGCTCGCGCAGGCTCAGGCTTACCGATGCGATGATCCAGAACGCCAGCAGCAGTCCCACCGAGACCATCACGCTCCACTTGCCCATCGTCAGCGGCAACAGCAATGCGATCACCAGCGCGGCGCCGAACGCCCAGCGCACGCGCCTGGCCAGTTCGGGCGCATCGACTTTCTTCCAGCGCGCCAGCGGGCCCAGGCCCATCAGCAGCAGCATGGGAATCATCAGCGGCACGAACACCGCCTCGAAATACGGCGGACCAACAGAGAGCTTGCCCTGCCCGAGCGCATCCATGAACAGCGGATACAGCGTGCCGATGAACACCGAGGCAGCGGCGACCGACAGCAGCACGTTGTTGGACAACAGCAGCGATTCGCGCGACAGCGGATCGAACTTACCGCCCAGACCGATCTTGGGTGCGCGCCATGCGAACAGCAGCAGCGATACGCCGATCACGATCACCAGGAAAGTCAGGATGAAAATGCCGCGCTTGGGATCGGCCGCGAACGAGTGCACCGAAGTCAGTACGCCTGAACGCACGAGGAAGGTGCCCAGCAGCGACAGCGAGAACGCAGCGATCGCGAGCAGTACGGTCCAGCTCTTGAACGCGTTGCGCTTCTCGGTGACCGCCAGCGAGTGCATCAGTGCGGTGCCGAGCAGCCAGGGCATGAACGAGGCGTTCTCGACCGGGTCCCAGAACCACCAGCCGCCCCAGCCCAGTTCGTAATATGCCCACCAGCTGCCGAGCGCGATACCCATCGTCATGAACACCCAAGCCACGGTCGTCCACGGGCGAGACCAGCGCGCCCAGGTGGCATCCATCCGTCCGCCCAGCAATGCGGCGATGGCGAAGGCGAACGCGACCGAGAAGCCGACATAGCCCATGTACAGCATCGGCGGATGTATCACCAGCCCCGGGTCTTGCAGCAGCGGATTCAGGTCGCGCCCGTCGGCCGCGGCCGGCAACAGGCGGTCGAACGGATTCGACGTCATCAGCATGAACAACAGAAATCCGACCGCGATCAGGCCCATCACACCGAGCACACGCGCGACCATTTCTTCCGGCAGATGCTTGCTGTACAGGGCGACGGCCAGCGTCCACACGGACAGCAGGAACGCCCACAGCAGCAGCGAGCCTTCGTGGCCGCCCCAGACTGCGGAAATGCGGTAGATCGTCGGCAGCTGCGTATTGGAATGCTGCGCGACATATAGCACGGAGAAGTCGTTGGCGACGAAGGCGTAGGTCAGGCAGAGCAGCGCGACACCAAGGAACACGAACTGCCCGGCGGCCAGCGGACGTGCGACGCCCATCAGAACCGCGTTGTTGCGTGCCGCGCCGATGATGGGCAGCACGCCCAGCGTGAGCGCCAGGAACAGCCCGACGATCAACGCGAAATTGCCTATCTCTGGAATCATCTCGAAACTTTCAGGAATTATTTGACGGCGGATGCAGCAGCAGGCGCGCTGACTGCACTGGCGGCTGCCGCGTTGGCGGCTTCGGCTTTCATCAGTGCGTCGGCTGCCTCGGGCGGCATGTAGTTCTCGTCGTGCTTGGCCAGCACTTCATCGGCCTGCATCACGCCGTCGGGTCCGACCGAGCCTTGCGCGACCACGCCCTTACCTTCCTTGAACAAGTCGGGAAGGATGCCCTTGTACACCACCGGAATGCGCTTGTGCGTGTCGGTGATCGCGAAGTTGACGGTCAGGCCGTCGGCCTCGCGCTTGACGCTGCCCTCCTCGACCAGACCGCCGATGCGGAAGCTGCGGCCATGCGGCGCTTCGTTGTTGAACACCTGAGTCGGCGTGAAATACAGACTGACGTTCTTGTCCAGCGCGTTCAGCACCAGCGCGACCGCCAAGCCCACGGCGGCAATGCCCACGGCGATGAACAAGAATCTCTTTTCACGTGCTTTCATTATTCTTCGTCTCCTGCATCGCGCATCAGGTGTACCTGCTGCAAAGTAATTTTACGTTTGTGCCTGACCATCGCGATCTCGACCGCAAAAATCAGAAAGGCTACTGCGTAAGAGCCCAACACCACATAGGCGATCGGGTTCTCGCGCATCCAGATATCCAGACCATTCATTACTTAACCTCCGGCAATTCGGTTATCCATTTGGTGTGGCGCTCGCGCTCCAGGATGATGCTGCGCACCCGCGCGAGGATCACCGCGATTGCGTACAGCCAGCAGGCCACCAGCGTGATGAACATCGCCTGCTGCATTGCGACATGCATGCTGGTGCCGCTGAACTTGATGGTCGAGCCTTGGTGCAGGGTGTTCCACCACTTCACCGAGAAATAGATGATAGGCACGTTCACCGAACCGACGATGGCCAGCAATGCGGCGGCGCGGTCGGCACGGCGCGGTTCGTCGATGGACGCGTGCAGCGCGATGTAGCCAAGGTACAGGAACAGCAGGATTAGCTCGGAAGTCAGGCGCGCGTCCCACACCCACCATGCGCCCCACATCGGCTTGCCCCACAGCGCGCCGGTCCACAGCGAAATGAAGGCGAACAGCGCGCCGGTCGGCGCAATCGCGGTCGCCATCATCGACGACAAACGGGTATTGAAGATCAGGCCCAGCGCCGCATAGCCCGCCATGATCAGGTACAGGAACATCGAAATGATCGAAGCCGGTACGTGAATGAAGATGATGCGATAAAACTCGCCTTGCTGGTAATCGATGGGAGCGACGAAGAAACCGATATACAGGCCGACGGCAAAGAGGATCGCGGCGGAGATGCCGAACCACGGGATCAGCTTACCGGCGAGGCCGTAGAAGGTAGTGGGTGCGGAATACTTGAACCAGTTAATTGCCAACTTATCACTCCATCGAAATACGTAATGCCTGCGCGGTCACCCAGGGGGTAAACGCCAAAGCCAAAACCAACAGCGCGCCCAACAACGACAGGTGCGACGCCACGCTCAATCCGGTCGATACCGCTTCTACCGCGCCGGTGCCGAAGATCAGCACCGGTATGCACAACGGCAACACCAGCAGCGACAACAACACCCCGCCGCCGCGCAGCCCCAGCGTCAGCGCCGCACCTATGCCACCTATCATGCTCAGGATCGGAGTCCCGAGCAGCAGGCCGACAATCAATATGCCCAGCGCTTCCGCCGACATGTCGAACTGTATTCCCAGCACCGGTGCCATCAGCACCAGCGGCAGGCCGGACACCATCCAGTGCGCCGCCATCTTGCCCAGCACCAGCATCGACAGCGATTGCGGCGCCAGCATCATCTGCTCCAGCGTGCCGTCGAGATGATCCGCCGAAAACAAGCGTCCCAGCGACAGCATCGAGGACAGCAACGCCGCCACCCACAACACGCCCGGCGCCATCTTCCGCAACATATCCATCTCGGGCCCGACGCCCAGCGGGAACAGGCTCACCACCATCACGAAGAAAATCAGCGTGGTCAGCACGTCGGCGCGGCGGCGCATCGCCAGCATCAGGTCGCGCCGTATCACCAGCAGCAACAATCCGAACATTGATTCCTTCTTCACGCCGACCTCCCGCGAGACCCCGAGCCTGCACGTGTCAGGGTCAGCGTGCGCATCTCCATCCCCGCAACCTGCAACGGCTGGTGGGTGGTGAAGATCACCATCCCCTGCCGCGCCAGATGCTCGGCGATCAATTCTTCTATCAAGGCCACGGCTGCGACATCGAGCGCCGCCAATGGTTCATCCAGCACCCACAGCTTGGCGTCGCTAACCAGCAATCGCGCCAGCGCGACACGGCGGCGCTGCCCCTGAGACAGCACCTTGGTCGGCAGCAGTTCGCGACCTTTCAGACCCATGCGGCGCAATGCGGCAATCGCTTCCTTTTCACCGAGTTCGATACCCGACAGCCCCGCCGAGATACGCAGGTTCTCCAGCCCGCTCAACTCATCCTTGATCGCGTTCAGGTGGCCGAGGTACAGCATTTCGGCGTAATACTCTTCCTGCAGCTCGCTCACGCTGCTGCCGTTCCAGGCGATGTCGCCCTCATCCGGCATCAGGAAGCCGCACAGCGTTCGCAACAGGCTGGTCTTGCCGCTGCCGTTCTCGCCCTGCACCTGCATGATCTGCCCCGGATGCAGCGCAAAACTCAATCCGGTAAACAAGCGATGATCGCCGCGACTGCAGGCAAGATTGCTGACTTCCAGCATGAAGAGAGAACCCGGGATTTTGAACAGCGCGGGATTATATACGATGGTTCTTCGAAAAACCTACGCGCAGGTCGATTCCCTTGATCCCATCAGGTTCTTCATATGAAGCACCCGGCCATTCAAACAGGTGCGGGATGAACGCGCGGGTTTGGATTAACGCCAAATCAGGCTATCATTAGCAAAATAATTCTAAATGTTCGTTAGCTGGAAGGCAGATTCTATGAATTCACGAGTTTCGTTGCGGGATATTCCGAAGACCAACATCTTCCGGAAGGGTGATGTGTTTGTGCTGTTCGGCGAATTGTTCGGGCGCGGCTATGCCAATGGCCTGATCGATGAGGCGCGCAAGACGGGCATGACTATCATCGGCATCACCGTCGGTCGCCGCGACGAGAACAACGCCCTACGTCCGCTGAACGACGAAGAGCTGGCCACCGCCGAAGCCAATCTCGGCGGACGCATCATCAATGTCCCCCTGATGGCAGGCTTCGATCTGGACGCACCCGTGGGCGAACACACTCCCACCGATATGCTCGGCGGCATGACGCTAAAAAGCTGGCAGGACGACAAGCTCGACTGGGCGCATATCGAAAAATGCCGCGAGGCCGGCATGCAGCGTTTCAAGAGCTCAGTGGCCAAAGTGATGGCCGAACTGGACGGCATGATTCCGGACGGCAGCAACGTATTCTTCGCCCACACCATGGCGGGCGGCATCCCCAAGGTGAAGGTATTCCTGGCGATCGCGAACCGAATCTACAAAGGCCAGGGCGAGCGTTTCCTGTCTTCCCGCTCGTTGATCGACAGCGATCTGGGCAAGCTGATCCTGATGAACTTCGACGAAGTCACCGCCAACACCTTCCAGTACCTGATCGAAGGCAGCGCCGCGATACGTGCGCGACTGGAAAAGGCCGGCGGACAGGTGCGCTATACCGCTTATGGTTATCACGGCACCGAGATCCTGATCGACGGCGGTTACCAGTGGCAGACCTACACCAACTACACCCAAGGCCAGGCCAAGATGCGTCTCGAACGCGTCGCCGAAGCCGCTTGGGCCAAGGGTGTCAAAGCAACGGTGTACAACTGCCCCGAGATCCGCACCAACTCATCCGACATCTTCGTCGGCGTCGAACTCTCGCTATTCCCGCTGCTGAATGCATTGAAGCAGGAACATGGCGAAGCCTGGGCCGAGGCGCAATGGCAAGCCTGCCGCGAACTGCTGCAAGAAGGCTCCACGCTGGAAGAATTGCTGCAAAAGATCGACGCCTACAATGCCAGCGACGTGATGACCGGCTTCCGCAACTTCGAAGCCTGGCCAATGGACAACAGCCGCGAACTGGCCGACCTGATGATAGGCACCTCGGACGAGATCACCCAGATGCACAAGGATCGCAAGGCCTTGGTGACCGACCTCCTGAGCGCACTGGTGCTGGAAGGAACCGGGCCGCTGATGTTCTACGAAACCTCCACCCCCACTGCGCCGGTGATCTGGCTGAATCACGACATCATCGCCAAACAGCTTGTGGAAAATCACTGCAAGTAACGACGATAAAAAAGCCCGTCGATCTCCGGCGGGCTTTTTTACAACCTCCGAAAGCTGCTTCCCCTCGGACTTTTAGTTCCTGTTAGCCCAAACCCGCCGGGCATCACATAACGCATGGCGTTTGTTAGCGTCAGTCAATTTCCTGATACCAGTAGGTCCGGGTACGGCTTGTTGGGACCGAAATAACGGGTTTCTGTCCGCCGAGCGCCGAGGTGCAATCAGAACCGACACAATCCGGATTACCGCCACCAATCAGGAATGGAACGAGTTTGATTCCTGTTGCCGTCGCGATGTTTACCACGCCAGAAACCGGAGATGGCGGCAATCCGCCTCCGGCGAATACGACACTATCATATGAGCCGGTGAATGGCTGGAGCTGATAGCCTTTGGCAACCCCCAAGTTCGACGTGCATGAGTTTGCGGATGGCTCGGTTGGCTGGTTGGTCCCGAAATAAACGAAACCTGCCGTCACCAGCGGCGCATTAACGACTTTTTCGCCTTCGTCAAGCTCAATCATGTAACCGCTTAATGTGCCATTCCAAGATGCGCTGGTAGCATCGAAAAGATCTCCCTGATCGACCGTGGTCATGCCGCTTGCGTTATCCCCGGTAAATGTATCCTTCAGCAGATACACCCGATTGGTCTTGTCGGCCGCCAGATCGACATATAGCGGATGCTCGCGGTCGCCCGAACCTGCAATCACGGCATCGTAAGACAGCGTATTGATCACTTCTGGCGGATAGAAGAATTTGCGCGGCGTACTACCTGCGGAACAAGGACCCGATCCACATCCCAGTGCAGCCAGCTTGTACACCCGCCAGTTGTCGGGCGTGCTGTTGTTGCCAGGCTCCAGATCGACGCGCCAGATATTGCCGCCCGTGTCGGCCGCATAAAGCCTGTCAATGAACCCGTCTGCATCACGATCCATAATGGTAAGATCAGCGGGAATGCTGTAATTCATTCCGGAAACTGCGGCGGAGGCCTTGATCGTATTGCCCGTGTAGGCGGTTGAACCTGCCGAGTAAGTGGCTTTCCATATCAGCGCCCCCGTGATGGCATCCACCACAAAAATACCGCGGCCCATGACATCGGCTGAAGGTGGCTCGACATCTTCATTGGTGTCATAGCCGGCGCCAAAAATCAGCACAGGGGTTTGCGGATTGCCGGCACAGGAAAGCCCGCCACAATATCCCTTGATTCTGGCCACTTTCGGTTGCGACCAGGTCTGACCAAGCTCGGCGAAATCCGCACTTGCCGTGAATCCGCTCGGGGTAGTAAGCCCGGCAGGATCGATTTTCCACAAGACTTTCGGCACAGCGGGATCCGTGACATCCAGAGCATAGATCAACCTGCCGCCGCGACGCATGGTGAGGTAGAGGTGCGCCGCCAGAGTATTGCCACTGCCATCCAGCAATTGGTAAAAGCCGGTTGTGCCGTCGATGAAATAATCTTTCTTCGCCGGGTCCGGTGAAATACCGGGTGGAGTCGAGGGCAAATTCAACTGAGGGCTATTGGTGCGCAACCGGTTGAGCTTGAGAAAGAATTCGCTCGGAATGAAGCCCCACATCTCGTCGCCGGGGCCGGCGCTGCCGAACAGCGCGGTCTGATTGCCATTGACGGCATGGAATACGCCGCCGTTGTCCCCATAGAACACCACCACCTTGGAGCCGACCGACACGGTTTGCGCGCCAGACTCTCCGCAATTTGTGGTGGGATAGGTAAAAGTAGTCGCAGATGCAACCGTTACCGGACAAGCCTGCTTATTGGCGAAAGTAACAATCGGCTGAGGCCCGGCCCCTGCGATCACCGCGATATCTGACGCTTCCGATGCCGTCGCGGTGCGGGTGGCGCCCGAATCGCTTGTCGATTCTATGCTGACAGAATGCGAGCCATAGTTGATCACTGTCGGACGAGAATGCAGCACGTCGCCATGAATCGACGGACGAACATTCACTGTGCCGCCGGGTCCGGATTCATCGCCATAATTGTCCTCGCCGCGAACCCAGTTGATCAGGTTATCGCGATCACCGGACAGGAAACCGGTCGAACGGGTAGCGGTCATGGTTGCGCCGCCCGCGCCGCTGGCAGGGCTGGCCGGCGCGGTAACGATGGCGTAAGTGAAAGTGTTGGCATCCACCACCGTGATGGTATGGGTGCCGACATAGGCTTCCTCGTTCGCACCCGGAGTGCCGCCTATGCTGACCGAATCATCAGTCGTATAACCATGCCCTGCTGCAACGACCGTCACAGTCGAGCCGCTACGCGTCAGGCTGGTGATGACCCGCACAGCACTGGGGGTGCTGGCGGTAATAGACGTATATCCGGCTGCAATAGTGGCCGGCGTGGCCGGCGAAACCGCCGTAGTAAAAGTGAAACTGCGGTTGTTCGTGGGATTATTCCAACTGGTTGTAGTGATATTGCCGCTGTATTCGGCCACGGGGTTGCCGCTGCCATCCACGACGCCTGAAAGATTGATCACCTTGCCGACAGAAGAAAGAAAATTATGGTTATCAGTCGTATTGACCGTGACCGTTGTGCCGCTGCGAGTCACCGAAGCAATAGCGAAAGAAACCATGCAGGGTGAAGGGCAGCCTCCCGTTGCCTGTTTCTCACCGGTGGCGGTGCCGCCGCTGGCTACCGTTGTCGGGGTTTCCGTCACGGTAAAAGTGAAGGCGTTGTCCGTCACCCCGCCAATAGCGAAATTGCCGTTATAAGCCGACTGGTTCGCGCCACTGATAGTCACCGTCTGCCCGTCAATGTAGCCGTGCGCAAGCGAAGTCGCCGTCACGGTATTACCGCTGCGGGCCAGCGTAACCGCTTGGGGCGCAGATGGCAGGCTGGCGGTATAACTGCCCGTCGCCGTTGTGGGTGGATATTCGATGACAGGATAGGTGAAATGCGTGTTGTCTATCTTGGTAATGGTGAAGGTGCCGTTGTAGTTACTCGGCGTGGCATTCGCGATGGCAATGGACTCGCCTGTCGTGAATCCGTGGTTGCCCGAGGTCGCAACCGTTGCCGTCGTGGCGGAACGGCTGAGTGTCGACACATTAACGCTGGAGGATGAGCCGAACATTCCCGCCGTGAGGGCTGCATTCGATGTAGCGAAGACATTGGCAGCATTGGTCAGGTCTTCGTTGCAACTCGCCCCGGTTGGACAAAAGGTATAGAGCTTGCGCGGCGCGGCTGGCGAGGCGGTGTAATCCACGGACAGGCTGGCATGGCGTAATTGCTGTGCCGCGCCCCCTCTTTCCACCAACTCGCCATCCGGCAGATCGAACCCCAATGCCGCGGCTTTGGCGCTGCTCGGGCTGTTCACCCAGAAACCATTGGCCGGATCGACACAGGAACTGCTGACGTTTGTCTGATTGTTGGCTACCAGCAATGCCTGTTGTGCCGCCGTCAAACGAGTGGACGGATAGGAGTTGAGCGCCGTATCGGTACAGGTCCAGAAGCTGATGGCATTGGGCGAAAGGAATCCCGTACCCGAAGAGTCGAGCGCCAAATTGCCTACACTGTCGCCAAGGTTCAGCCCCCCCGTGGCTGAATCTATCATGAACTGGTATTGCTTGAGATTACCCGCCCACCTAGGCAGGGCGCCTGAATCGGGGCGGAACATTCCCATGTAAATCTGGTTCAGATAAGTGCCTTGTGCGTTCACACTGACCGGCAGGCTGGAGGACGAAAACACGCTATTGACCGCCTGCACTTCGTTGAGAATTTTCAGGATGGCGTTCACGATCGTATCGTAGCTGGTCGTAGCAAAATATTTCCCTCCGCCATAGACCGCCATATTGCTCAGGAGCGCAGGATATTCCGGCTTGCACTTTGCAGGATCCAGCAGCCCCACGGTATAAGTAGTGATGCTTTGAGTGCCGATTGGTTCGTCGTAGATATCGGACTGTTGCATGAAACGCGCCCACTCGTCGGCATAATCGCCACCGTTTTCGCTGTGATTGGACGAGGGCGATGCAAAATTGTAAGGGGTAGCCGAACATGCAGTGGCGACAGTATTCAAGATCGGCGCATTCCACGCCGATTTTTTCGCAGCCCACTCAGAATCGGTAAGTCCATCCGGTTGAGTCTGGCTGTTAATGGCTGCGGTAAGAGCGTTAAGTGGCCCACCGCTACTCGCATCGCCGGGGCCGGCGGAAGCAGCGAACGAATTTGCGATGTAGATTATGAAGTTCTTCTGGCAACCAGAAGAGGGATGGTTGCCGACACCCGCATAAGAGCGCCCGGACAAGCCGGTGCCGCCGGTGTAATAGGCCCAAGCTTCCTGCATCGTCGCCGCAGTGGCCTTACCGGCAGCCTTGACGTTGCCGATAGCTGCGCTGGGAGACGTATTCCACGATGCGATCCAATTCAGCACCCCGCTTTTATTGGCAGCCGTCATGGCAATCATAGGCTGTGTCAGGCAACCGCCGAGGCTTCCGCCGCAGTTCAGCCCTGCCACATCGGTGATGTTGTTGCCGTTGTACATCATAAAGCCGATATTGACGCGGGCTGTTGAGTCTGCGTTGACCGGCAGGCTTTTCACTACATTCCACAATGCGCATTGTTCGATTCCGCCCACTGTGCCGCTCATATCTGTGGGACTTTCAGAACCATTAATAACGAGGGAACCATCGGCTTGTTGCGTGCAAGTCACCCCGCCGGAACTCGCTTCAAAATTGGCGGAGTTGTCCATCACAAACAGCACATTCGGCACGTTGGAGGTAGTGCCCAGGCCGCTGTAAATGTCGATATCCTCTGCCCGACTTACCGTGGAATAACACATCAATGCCATCAGCAGATGGGCCAGAATAAGTCGTATCGTTTTCATAAGAACACCTCCAAACTGCACTATAAGATCAACCATACACATGTCGGCAACCCGCCGGAAGAACGCTGCTATGGACACTCTGTCCCGGCAGGCACCCGGGTAAATATGCCCTGATGCACAGCGGTGTTCGCCCCGGTGTCGCTATCGCTCACTGCGGCCCGAATATCCCAGTTTTGTTGATAGCACCACGATTGCCCGGTCGTCGCCGCCGCCACGCCAGAGACCATGATCCCGGTGTTGACCGCAGTAGCGCTGCCTAGGCAAACGGCGTCAGCCGCAATGAGAGGATTAAGCATGTCATTGCTTAGTCCGAGAGAGCTTGTGCAAGTGGGAGTTTCAATCTCAACGGTGTAATTCGCCGCACCGAAGGACACCGCAACGGACGAGGCCGCCGGAGCTGCGGTGAAGTCGCTGCTGATCACACCCTCGATGGCCTGCTGCGCAGCGGTATTCGCTTCCTCGCGAAGCTGCGCATTACCGACCACCTGAATGCTGGTCGTTGTCGCCTTCATTGCGGAAAGCGCGATCAGCGTCAGCAACACCAGCATCACTAGTGCCACCAACAGGGTGCTACCGCGTTGTTTATTTAATAGGATCATGGCACCTCCCTCCGCCCGGATGGATTGACTAGGCGAACAACCTGGGTATAGGCATGGCGTTTATAAGCGTCTGCGAAAGGCCCGAATGTGCCGGCACTACCCAATACATAACTCTTGATGTCGGTATGTCCAGCGCTGGTCTCGATGTTTCTAGCGATGATGTTGAGTTTCACCGATACGATGTTCGGCCAGTTCGCAGCCGCAGGATTAGCGATGTAACTGTCGGCGGCCCCATCGGTATCGGCATCCAATCCGTAATCGACCTGCATGTATTCGATCCCCTCAACCAATGGCGTGATCACAAATACGCCGGTAGCCTGATCAAGTTCCTGGCGTTTCAGCGTAGGAATGCCATCGCCGGGATTGTTGTCGGAAGACACGAAATAGACCTGCACGATGAATGGCCGCAGGCTTGCGATAGTCGTGCAATTCTTGTCGTGGAAAGCAGCAAAAGGCCCGGCCCCCGAAACCAACTGATAACCGGCATCGGTATTACAGTTCGACACCTGCAAATAAACCGTATTGGCACTATTGGGTGAAGCTGCCGCGTTTACAGCGGCGACAGGCGTTGCGGTGCCGACGCGCCGCAACACCAATATGTCGCTGCCCGGCTTTAACGAGGTAGTGCTACCCGCCGTGTAGGTAAAACCGCAAGATGCCGGCAAGCTTGCGATTTGACTCGCCTGCGCCTCAACAGTGTAGCCCTGCACATGATGGCGCAGCACATCGAGGCTCGTCCCCGGATCGGTAATGGTCGCCAAACTACAGGGATCAGGCGTGGTTGCGGGCGCACCACTGGGTAAATAATTCCCATAGAAACCCGCCATCCTCAAATTCTCGGTCAGCACTTCCAGCGCATAACGACCGTTGTCTATCATGCGATTCGATTTATCCAGTTCGCTTCGTGTCTTGCTCTGATTGACGAATAGCGTAGTCAGCGCAGAAAGGATAAGTAAACCGATGGTGATGGAAATCATCAGTTCGATCAGCGACAAGCCATTCTGGGTTTGCCGGTTTGTTAAAGTCTGCTGGCGTCTAAATGAGCTCATATCAATTCAAATCCGCTATGACGACGGGAAGTGCAACCACGCGGCGCAAGGCATCATTGGCGCCATACTGGTTTTGCCCGCAAGTTATGCTTGGGATGGCTGTGCTGTTCAATCCTTGCCATGCCACGGCAACAAGATATTGGCTGGGGACACCGCTCGCCGGCGCAGCGGTCTGGGTTATGCAGCCCCGTGCACCGATCATCGCACCGACTTTTGCTGTCCCTTGCACTTCAGCAGCGCCCTGCAGTGCAGTGCACCATTCGGCCAGATCTGTGCTGGCAACGGAACTTCCCGCTCCCGTTACCGGACATGCAACGGCCGGATTTAACTCAGTCACATAAGATGCAGCATTTTTGCGGTTGGCATTGACCCGGTCGATCATGTCCTTCAACAGAATCAGCGCCTGCGAGCGTTGATAGGATTCCATTTGCGAGGTCAGCGCCCTGCCCTGCAAACCGGCCAACCCCAGCAATCCGACCATCAGGATCACGATAGTGATCAAAACCTCGATCAGGCTGAAGCCACGGTTACGGTTCATGTTCATGAGCATGCCCCCTTGACGGTGCGCGGCATCCCGCTCAGATCGATCTTGATGCAACGTACGTTTGCCGTGGCCGTCGTTTCGCTGTCGATCTGAAATGAGGGCGCGGTTGATCCGGAGATTCTGCCGCTTCTGACGTAAACCACACTGGCCGGACCGCCGGTAACGATGATTCCCTTGAGGATGCCCTGGGTGCTGATGGTTGTTCCGCCCGAAGTTATGTTCCAGCCATCCTCCCATCCTCCGGCAGCGGGAGTTACGGTGACATTACCGTTGCGCTTGATGGCCTCGCTCCTGGCCAGACTGAGCGCGGCGAACAACTCGAAGCTGGCGTTTTTTACCTGCTGGCCCTGGGTAAGCGAACTGAAACTGGGTGCCGCGAGAGCGGCCAATATTCCAAGAATCGCCACCACCACTAGCAGTTCGACCAGCGTAAAACCACAGGAATATCGCCGGATGTTCATTTCATCACCATTTGTCGGCGGGCGACTTAGCACCGCTGCTATCCAGCGTCAACGCGCCGTCGCTTTCCTGCCTTGTGCCTGCGATAGGCGTTGCCGTGATGGTGAATGCCGGCGGAGTCGCCGAGGCCGCAATCGAAATCGTGTAGAAATTCGAAACATCGCTGGGTGCCGCCATGCCCAGTGTGGCGACATCCCCGGCATAGCTGCGAGCATCCAGCAGGTATTGCTTCTGACGGTTCTCTACGTCCACCATGAATGCCTGTGTGGCAGCGCGGTTTCCTTTGACGAGATAACTCTGGTAACTGGGGAATGCGACTGCGGCGAGGATGCCGATTATCGCTACGGTAACCATCAATTCGATCAGGCTGAAGCCTTTTTGCATTCCGCGACCATTTTGCCGAACTTGTGCAGCAGCAAGCGCGCTCGTGCGGCGGCAAGCATGAACTGACAGTCGATAGGGAAAACAAGCGGTGAAATTGCAGAACATGTTCGTCTCCAGCCCTATGGGCATTTTTCGTCATATCCCTTCGCGGGAAAAACCATGACGGAAAAGATTCGGAGACGTGTTCCGGGTCTCGTTGAGTCGGTGGCCGGGGGCAAGGGCGAACCGAATTTGATTACAAGATACTATAAAGAGCCACAGCGAATCAATCGGATTTCCCTGAGCCGAATTCTTCAGAGCCTATGGCCCAAGATTCAGGGTTTCGCTCGCGCTAATGATCTCTACGGCAAACGCCGCCAATTTACGGCTCTGGGTGCGCGCAGTTTTGCGCAACAACTCGAAAGCCGCTTTCCGATCGAGATGGTACTGCACCATGGTTATCCCGATCGCAATGCTGATCTCGCGCTCGCTGTTGAGTGCCTGTTGCAACTGCCGTCCGGTCGTTTCCAAACCGTGGATATCTCTGGCACGCGCCAGAGCGGCCTTGATCGCAGGCACCAGTTGCGGCGTATCGACCGGCTTGACAAGATAAGCCAACGCACCGGAAGCCGTTGCCTGATCGACGGTTTCCCGATCGCTGTAAGCCGTCAACAGCATGAACGGCACTTGATCCAGCGAACGCAACCGCTCCGCTAACACCAGCCCGCTCGTGCCCGGCATCCTGACGTCGAGAATGGCCAGATCGGGACGCTCCCCGCTCGCCAGAAATGCTTCCGCATCGTCCGCCGATTCTGCGGTGATAACGCGGTAACCCGCCCTGACCAACCCCATGGAGAGCGTGGATAGCACCAGCCGATCATCGTCGACCAGCAGGATAGTCGTTTCAGAAGTAGCGTTTGCATTCATGATTCATGACCTGAAAGTAATGACGGGCGGTTCCAGCTCCAGCGCAGCGATCACTGTGTTGTCGCGATGCTGCCAAGATATTCCCGCGCCATGCCGAGGCATCAGCGATTTTACCAACTGCAATCCGGTGCCGGTATCGCGCTCGAAATTGAAACCGGACGGCAAGTGACCGAGATTGCGAATGACGATACGAACGGAATCCGGAACGTGTCCATGCTCGAGCACGACCCTGATCTGTCCGGCCCGGTCTCCATGCTTGATGGCATTCGACAATAGTTCGTTCAATATCAACGCCAGCGGCACGGCCTCGGCCGCATCAACGACGCAAGGCTTCCAGTCCGGGGGCGTATCGACCTGAATGACGCTTCCCCACAACGAGCCGACACCGCTTGCCACGGCCCCAGTCAGCTCACCGAGTTCGACGTTATCCAGTGCGGTACGCTCCTGCAAGCCGTGGATCGTCGCGATGCTTTGCACCTGGCTGATGGTTTGATCGATTGCTTCTCTGGTGTCCGGTTGTTTTTCCGCAAGCTGGCGCAGCAACCCGGTGATGCCCTGGATATTGTTCTTGATGCGATGATGTATCTCGCGTATCAGCGCATCGCGATGGGCTACGGCAAAATTCGCCTGCCTGATTTCGCGCACATAGGTAGCCAGCGACATTCCGACCAGCGATAGCGTCAACATATAGAACCAGTAATTGATCAGGCCTGTCCGCTCGATGTCTTCGGCGAAATATCCGACATCCTGGGTTGCGCCGAACAAGGCTTGAATTGCCACCACGAGCAATGCGACCGTTGTGCCGCGAGCGCCAAGAAACATAGCTACCCAGGTGATCAGCATGAACATCCAGTAACCGTTGGCCGTCGGCCCTACGATATTGTGCAGCCAATCGAAAAAAACGATTTGCCCCACCAATATCGTCAGGCCCAGAAGCAAGGCCGCTTCAGCCACCTGCTTCGTTTCGCGCCAAAGACCTTTTCCCCACCACCAAACGAGGATCAACGGGGTAACCAGAATGACGCCTAGCGTATCGCTCATCCACCAGTGGAGCATGCCGTTAACCACATCTTCGTAAGCAATAAATCCGAAGAACAGCAATAGCGTATTTGCAACCAGAGCGCTAATAGCGATACTTACGCAACCACCCAGCAAAATCAGCTTGAGATAATCTCGCAATGACTGAAGGCGCGAATCGAATTTTTCGCCATGCATCAGAAGCCAGATTCCGCACAAAGCTTCGAATGCATCGCTCGATGCAATGATAAAGATTTCACCTGCCGTAGCGCCCAGGATCATATGAGCCATGACTGCGCCGAGAAACACCCCCAGGACATAACGCTTGCCGCCGATCAGCATCGCTGCCAACGCAAAACCGCAGGCCAATTCGAGATGCGCGATGACGGCGCCGCTTTCAAAAATCGCATCGCCGATATAAATCAGCAAAGCGTAGAGCGAGGCCACGCCAAGCTGCTTCGCCCACTCGATGGACTTGATTAAAGACAAAGGGTTGTAAGTAGACATCAGGTATTTTGCGAGTTCGGCTCCATCCCGGATTCAGGAAATAGCGGCGTATTTAAACATGCACATCCTTCCGGCTTGGATTGTAGTCCCCCGGCACCTCATATGCTATTCGCGCCGACTCGACAGCGCCGCCAATTCCGCTTCGCTGAATCCCGCCGCGCGCCTCGCTTCCAGGTTGAACGGACCGCGCAACGGCGGAGCATGATGTTCTGCGGCGAGTTGCGCATAGGTCGCGACCGGCTCCAGTCCGCGTCGTTCGCACAACCAGCCGTACCAACGATTGCCTATGGCGACATGGCCGATCTCGTCGCGCAGGATGATGTCCATGATTCCGCCGACGGCGCTATCGCCCGCCTGCACCAGCTTCGCGCGCAGGCCCGGCGTGACGTCCAGCCCACGCGCCTCCATCGTCCGCGGCAACAGCGCCATGCGCGCGAGGACATCGTGCCGCGTCTCGACAGCCATACGCCACAGGCCGTTGTGCGCGGGGAAGTCGCCGTAGGCGTAGCCCAGCTCTTTCAGGTGATCGGCCAGCAAGGTGAAATGCAACGCTTCCTCGTCGGCGACCTGCAGCCAGTCGGCGTAATAGTCGCGCGGCATGCCGGGGAAGCGCCAGACCGCATCCAGCGCGAGGTTGATCGCATTGAACTCGATGTGCACCAGTGCATGGATCAATGCGGCCCGGCCTTCCGGCGTATTCATCGCACGGCGTTTCACCGCGCGCGGCGACACCAGCTCGGGCTTGTCCGGATGACCAGGAGCAGTCCGATTCGCGATCAACGCAGCTTCGCCGTCCAGCCAGATATCGCCCGCGTTCCATGCCCGCATCAGACGGCGCACACCGCCAGACTTTTTGGCCGCGTCGCATTCTGCGAGCCAGTGCAACGCGGCCTGTCGTAATTCCGGCGCCGTCTCTCGCATGGGCTATTCGGCAGACGTCTTGTTCAACATCGCCTTCAGCCGCGCCAGCTTGTCCATGCCTTCGTCCTTGGTGACGGTGGGCACGGCATCCGCATGGCCGCCGGCATATTGCAGCTCGTCTTCCGGCATCTCGTCGATGAAGCGGCTGGGCTCGCAGGCGAACCAGTCCTTGCCGCGCTTGCGCCGGTTGCAGTAGCTGATCTGCAAAGAACGCTGGGCGCGGGTGACGCCGACGTACATCAAGCGGCGCTCTTCCTCGATGCCCTTCTCGTCGCTGTCGCGGAACGGCAGGATATCTTCCTCGGCGCCGACGATGAACACATGCGAAAACTCCAGCCCCTTGGCGGCATGCAGCGTGGACAGCGTGACCGCGTCGGGCTCTTCGTCCTTGCCTTCCAGCATGTTAATCAGCGCGATGGTCTGCACCATCGCGATCAGCGATTTCTCGTCGGCTTCGGACTTGCGCTTCAGCCAGCCGATGAAGTCTTCGACGTTTTTCCACTTGGTCTCGGCCTGCCGCGACTCGTGCGAGTCGTACAGCCAGGTCTCGTAGTTGATCGCGCGCAGCAACTCGTCCAGCAGTTCGCCGCAGGGATCGGCCTCGGCTCGATCCGCGATGCGGTTGATGAATTTACAGAACATCATAAGGTCTTCGTACTGGCGCGGCGGCAGCTCGTCGGCCATGGGCGACTCGAACGCCGCCTCAAACAGGCTGACCTTGCGCTTGCCGGCATAGCTGCCCAGCTTCTCCAGCGTAGTGTTGCCGACGCCGCGTTTCGGCGTGGTGATCGCGCGGATGAAGGCCGGATCGTCATCCGGATTCGCGATCAGCCGCAGATAGGAAATGATGTCCTTGATCTCGGCCTTGTCGAAGAACGACGTGCCGCCACTGACGGTGTACGGCACGCGCTGGGCGCGCAACTGCTCTTCGAACGCGCGCGCCAGATAATTGCTGCGATACAGGATCGCGTAGTCGGCGAAGCGCGTGCGGTTCTCGAACTTGTGCGTCATCAGTTTCATCACCACGCTTTCGGCCTCGTGCTCGTCGTCGCGCGCCGCATAAATGCGGATCGGGTCGCCGATGCCGTGATCGCTCCACAGATGCTTCTCGAACACCTTGGTGTTGTGGTTGATCAGGTGGTTGGCGACCTTGAGGATGCGCTGCGACGAGCGGTAGTTCTGCTCCAGCTTGATTACGCGCAGGCTGGGATAGTCGTTGCGCAGGTTGTGCAAATTCTCGACACTCGCGCCGCGCCAGGCGTAGATCGCCTGGTCGTCGTCGCCCACCGCGGTGAACGCGGCACGGACACCCGCCAGCAGCCGGGTCAGCTGGTACTGGCAATCGTTGGTGTCCTGATATTCGTCGATCAGCAGATAGCGCAGCCGGTGCTGCCAGCGCTCCAGCGCCTCCGGATGCTCCTTGAACAGCACCACCGGCAAGTGAATCAAATCGTCGAAATCCACCGCCTGATAGGCGCGCAACGTCTCCTGATAGCGCGCATAGACGCGCGCCTGCACCTGCTCCACATCGCTTCCGCCCTGTTCGCCCGCCTGCGCCGGAGAAACGAAGGCCGACTTCCAGTTCGAGATTTGCGTCTGCAAGTCGCGGATTTCCTGCTTGTCCCCGGAATTGGTCAGCTCGCTCAATATCTTCCAGCTGTCGCTGGAATCGAAGATGGAAAACTTCGGCTTGTAGCCCAGCAGTCCGGCCTCGGCGCGCAGGATGTTCATCCCCAGCGAATGGAACGTACTGACCACCAGCCCCTTGGACCTGCTGCCCGGCAACAGCGTGGCGACGCGCTCGCGCATCTCGGTGGCCGCTTTGTTGGTGAAAGTAATCGCCGCGATGTTGCGCGCCTCATAACCGCACTCCTCGACCAGATAGGCGATCTTGTGGGTGATCACGCGCGTCTTGCCGCTGCCCGCCCCGGCCAGCACCAACAAGGGGCCACCGAGGTAAGACGCGGCATCGCGCTGTACTTCATTGAGTTTACTTAACATTCGAGACTGCTGAAGTGTTGCCGGAAAGGCCGCCATGATACCAAAGTGAGGCCTTAATAAATCCGGTACGAAAGCTAAATTTCCGCTCAGCTAGGCCGATACCTCAATCAAGGGCGGCGCATTTCGCGGCTCTCACCAAGCAACAGGAGAACATCATGAGCGTACTGACGATGGATATGAGCAGCTATGAGGTAGAACGCTGCGAAACTACGGCTTCCGGGTATGGCGACGAGGTGCTGAGCGCCGGCTGGGTTCCCGCACTGGGATTGCGCGAAGTATGCGCAGAACATGTCGAGATGCCGTCCGTGCCAAGGATCATGGATGTGGATGCCTTCCTGCGCAAGATGTACCGTTTTCAGTGCTAAGCCGTAACCCTGACTTCCACCCCTAAGCTGCGGATGCGATCGGCAAAGTGCCGCATCTCATCTGCCGGCAAATTGGACAGGCGCGCAGCCTCCGGCTGCAACGAAGGGCGCGCCAAGCCATACAGCAGCACTCCTTGCAGTTTATGTCCTTCGCGCAGCAATCCGGCAACGAACTCCAGATAATCCCCCTCGTCCTGCATGGTCGGCGGTACGCCGTCCAGCGCGAACCAGCAGGTCTGCAACCAGGTCGGACAAGCCGAAATTGCCAAAATCAGATTGGCGCGCACCTTGTCGAGCGCGATACGGGTGTCGTTGACGGCCTGCATCCCCGATTCGCTGGCGCGATCCAGCTTGAACCATAGCTCGCCGTTGATTTTCGCCAGTTCGCGCAGGCCGCGCTGTACATCTTCGCGATACAACAAACTCCCGTTGGTAATCAGCACGGTCTTCACATCCTCCGGCAAGCCGGACTCGCGGCGCACGCGAGCGATCAGTTCGACGACCCCGGCGAATTCCGCAGCGCTGGTCGGCTCGCCGTTACCGGATAGCGCGATGTCGTTGATGCGGCGCATGCCTTCCGGCACGCGGGCCTGCATGAAGTCGCCGTGGAGCAAATCGTTCAGAAAACCGCGCAACTCGCTTTCCAGCATCGCCAGATCGACCGGGGGAGCAGTGCCGCGCGTCAGATCGGGCACCTGGCAATACAGGCAGCGCCAGTTGCAGGCGTTATCGGGGTTCAGGTTGATGCCGACCGACACGCCGCCAGCACGGCGGGAGACGACCGGATAGACATAGCGCAGGTTCGCGCTGTCGCGGTCATGGTCGGTGGTGCTGAGTTTCATATCGTTCAAGGAAGCCCCCAAATTCGTAGGGGCACGGCGCGCCGTGCCGGTGCCGGAACAAATGTCTTACGTGCCCTTATTTGAGGGAGAGATATTTCGCCGGATCGACCGGTTTGCCGAATCGGCGCACTTCGAAGTGCAGCTTGACTTGATCGGCGTCGGTGTTGCCCATTTCGGCGATCTTCTGGCCGCGCATGACGTTCTGCCCTTCCTTGACCAGGACCTTGTCGTTGTGGGCATAGGCGCTGAGGAAAGTGCTGTTGTGCTTGACGATGACCAGCTTGCCGTAACCGCGCAGGCCGCTGCCGCTGTAGACGACCTTGCCCGGCGCGCTGGCGTTGACCGGCTGCCCCAGTTTTCCGGAGATATCGACACCTTTGCGATTGGCCGCTTCCGAAAATCCGGCGATCACCTTGCCCTGCGTCGGCAGGCTCCACTCGATGTCGGCATCGGGTTCGACTTCGGCGCTCTCTTCGGCCGGCTTGACCTCCGGTTTCGGCTTGGGTTCGACCTTCTCCGGTTTAGGCGCAACAACAACCGGCTTGTCGGCCGTCTCCGGCTTGGCGAGTTGCGCCACCGCCGCCTCGCTATAAGCATACTTCACCAGCTTGGGCTGATCCTTGATCGCCGGCTCAGATGACTTACTTTCCGCCACGGGCACGGGACGCGACGCACCCGGGAACAAACGAATCTGCTGACCTATCGAGATCAGGTTCGGATCGGTGATGCCGTTCAGTTCGGCCAGTTCGTGGTAATCGAAACCGTAATTGAACGCGATGCTGTACAGCGTCTCGCCTTTCTGCACCACATGCACGGCAGGTCGCCAATCCCTCTCGCGCTGCGCTTTTGCACGCGCCGTCTCGGCAGCGACCGCCGCCTTCGAAGCCGCACCGCTGCGCTCGACCACCGGCGCGCGCTGCTTGCTCGATGCGCATCCGGCCAGAATAACCGCCGCGACCAGCAAGGCGAATATACGATTAAATCTGCTCATGCTTTTCCCATCAACAAGGGTACGAACTTCACCGGCTCCAGCCGGGTCTCGCGGAAGCCGCGCTCGTCGCGTTCGACCAGATACAACCATTGTTCCTGCATCCCGACCGGGATCACCATCCTGCCGCCGACCGCCAGTTGCTCGCGCAGTACGGCGGACAATGCCGGTGCGGCGCAAGCCATGATGATGCCGTCGAACGGACCCAGTTCCGGCAAGCCCGCGGTGCCGTCGGCGTAGCGCACGCTGACGTTGCGCAGCTTCAGGTCGCGCAACTGGCGGCGCGCCCGCTCGTACAGCGGCTGGATGCGCTCGACGGTGTAAACCTCTTTCGCCACCGGAGACAGCACCGCAGCCTGGTAGCCGCAGCCTGTGCCGACCTCCAGCACGCGGTTGAGCTGCTTGCCGTTGCGCATGATCTCGATCATGCGCGCGACGATATAGGGCTGGGAGATGGTCTGGTTGTAGTTGATCGGCAGCGACACGTCGTCGTAGGCGCGGCTGGCCAGCGCCTCGTCGATGAACAGGTGGCGCGGCGTCTCGAGCATCGCCGCCAGCACGACCTCGTCCTTGACGCCTTGCTCGCGCAGGCGCTCGATCATGCGCATGCGGGTGCGCTGCGAGGTCATGCCGATGCCGTTGATTTTCGCGATCATCGGTGCCCCATCCAATCGCGCACCGCGTCGAGCTGGCCATATTGCGTCAGATCGATTTGCAACGGCGTGATCGATGCACGCTGCTGCGCCAGCGCGTTGAAATCCGTACCCTCGCCCGCATCCTGCGCCTTGCCGGCAGCACCCACCCAGTACACGGTTTCGCCGTGCGGGTTACTGGCCTTGATTACCGGCTCTGCCTTGTGGCGCTTGCCGAGGCGCGTCACTTCGATGCCCTGCAAATCTTCATAGGGCACGTCCGGCACATTCACGTTCAGCAGCCAGGGATGGCTATGCGTCTGCGCGGCAAAGCGCTGCACCAGTCCGGTCGCAACCCGCGCCGCCGTTTCGTAATGGACCAACTCCTTGCCGACCAGCGAGACAGCGATGGACGGAATGCCGAGCAAAAAGCCTTCGGTCGCCGCCGCCACCGTGCCGGAATAGATCGTGTCGTCGCCCATGTTCGCGCCGGCATTGATGCCCGAGACGACCATGTCCGGCTGATAGTCCAGCATGCCGGTGACGGCCAGATGCACGCAGTCGGTCGGCGTGCCGTTGACGTAATAGAAACCGTTGGGGGCCTTGCGCAGCTTGAGCGGTCTATCCAGCGTCAGCGAATTGGAAGCGCCCGAACGGTCGCGCTCGGGCGCGACCACGACGACTTCTGCGACATAGGAAAGATGCTCGGCCAGACAGGACAGGCCGGGTGCGAAATAACCGTCGTCATTGCTGATCAGAATGCGCATCGGTAAACAGAAATATTCAGGAAATTCCGAAGAAATTTAGGATCGGTGCGCCAGTAGGCGCCAACCGGGCGGCGCGAATAATGGCGCAAATCCGCGCTTAAAACAATAAAAAAATCTCTGCCCACTGGTAACCCTCAGTCATTTGGCGCAATCGCTCTTGCCGATGAGACCGGCCCGACTGCATCCGCCTGTTGCGCTGGGTTATTGACAATGTACTCGCGAATCTCCTGCAACGAGGATAAGTTCAGGACGATGTCCCCAACCGCAGGGGCACGATTCACGATCCGGCGGTCGCCGCATCGTCGGGCCCAAAGGGCCAACCTTCGGGGGCATCCGTCTCCGCATGTGATGGGCTGGAAACCGGCACCGAAGCGGATGCCGGTATTGCGACGGGTGCGGGTGCAGGCTCTGCTGCCGGTGCGGCTATGGGCTCAGGCGCAGATGTCCGCATGGAAGCGGCTTCAGCCGTCTCCTGCTCCAGCAGCGAGCCTATCTCCTGCAGTGACGGCAGGTCGCTCAACATGCGCAGATTCAGGTCGTCCAGCATTTGCTTGGTAGTCGCGAACAATTCGGGCTTGCCGGGGGCGTCGCGGGTACCTACGACTTCGACCCAGCCGCGCGTCTCCAGCGTCTTCAGTATCTGCGAGGACACCGCGACGCCGCGGATATCCTCGATGTCGCCGCGCGTGACCGGCTGGTGGTAGGCGATGATCGCCAGCGTCTCCAGCACCGCGCGCGAATAGCGCGGCGGCTTCTGCGGGTTCAGGCGATCCAAGTATTGCTGCACCTCCGGCTTCGCGCGGAAACGCCAGCCGCTGGCGACGCGGTTCAGCTCCACGCCACGCCCCTGCCAGTCCTGCGCCAATTCTTCGAGCACGCTTTCCATCTGGCGCGTGTCCAGCGAGACATCGCTGAGTTTCTTCAGCTCGGACACCGGCAAAGGTTCGGTGCTGGTCAGCAGCGCGGCTTCGAGCACGACCTTGAGCCGCTCGCGGTCCATCTTCCCGCCGAACAGGTCGATGCTGATATCTTCTCCTTCGACTGCCGGACCTCCGTCGGCGTCACTCTGCTGCTTCAATGGCTCGGCTTGTTCGGACATAGATGCTCCCAAATGTTTCGCTTTGCTGGATTTCTACCAGATATTCCTTCGCCAGTTCGAGCACGGCGATGAAGGTCACCACCAGTTTCGGCACGCCGCCGTCCAGCTCGAACAGCTGGTCGAACGGCACGAACTCGCCGCCCTGCAGGCAGCGCAGCACATGCGTCATCTGCTCGCGCACCGACAGCTGTTCGCGGCGCACCTTGTGGTGCTTGTTCAGTTTGGCTCTCGCCAGCAGTCCCATCCAGGTCTGGCGCAAGTCTTCGACGCTGACTTCGGGCAGGCGCTCCTGCACGGTGCGCTCGATCAGCACCTGCACGATCTGGAAATCGCGCCCGGCCTGCGGCAGCTCGTTGAGCTTCTGCGCGGCCTCCTTCATCTGCTCGTATTCCAGAAGGCGGCGCATCAGCTCGGCGCGCGGGTCTTCCGGTTCCGCATCGCTCATCTTCGGCGGACGCGGCAGCAGCATGCGCGACTTGATCTCGATCAGCACGGCCGCCATCAGCAGATATTCGGCGGCCAGCTCCAGCCGGTTCTGCTGCATCAGCTCGATGTAGCCCATGTACTGCCGGGTCAGTTCCGCCATCGGAATATCCAGCACATCGAGGTTGTGCCGGCGGATCAGGTACAGCAGCAGGTCGAGCGGCCCTTGAAAACTCTCCAGCACCAGCTCCAGCGCATCCGGCGGGATGTACAGGTCCTGCGGCATCTCCAGCAGCGGCTCGCCGTGGATATGCGCGACAGGATGCAATGGCAGCTGGGTTCCGCTCATATCGCCTAGCTGTAGCTCAGTCCCATCGCCTCGCGCACGTCGCGCATGGTCTCGCGCGCCAGTTCGCGCGCCTTCTCGCAGCCATCGGCGATGATGTTCTTCACCAGTGCAGGATCGTCCAGATACTGCTGCGCACGCTCGCGCATCGGACGCTGCTCGGCCAGCACGCCGTCGATCACCGGCTGCTTGCATTCGATGCAGCCTATGCCCGCGGAGGTGCAGCCCTGCTGCACCCATTGCTTGGTGTCTTCGCTCGAATACACCTGGTGCAGCGACCACACCGGACACTTTTCGGGCGTGCCCGGATCGGTGCGGCGGATGCGCGCCGGGTCGGTCGGCATGGTGCGGATCTTCTTGCCGACGCTGGCCTCATCCTCGCGCAGCGTGATGGTGTTGTGGTAGGACTTGGACATCTTCTGCCCGTCCAGCCCCGGCATCTTGGAGGCGACCGTCAGCATCGCCTGCGGCTCCGACAGGATCATCTTGCCGCCGCCTTCCAGATAACCGAACAGGCGTTCGCGGTCGCCGTGGCTCAAGCTCTGCTGCTCGTCCAGCAGCGCCTTCGCGGACAGCAGCGCTTCGTCGTCGCCCTGCTCCTGGAAGCGCACGCGCAGCTCGGCATACAGCTTGGCCTTCTTGCTGCCCAGTTTCTTCACCGCGGCTTCGGCCTTCTCTTCGAAGCCCGGTTCGCGTCCGTAGATGTGGTTGAAGCGGCGTGCGATCTCGCGGGTGAATTCGATGTGCGGCACCTGGTCTTCTCCCACCGGCACTTGTGTCGCGCGATAGATCAGGATGTCCGCGCTCTGCAACAGCGGATAGCCGAGGAAGCCGTAGGTGGAAAGATCCTTGCCGGACAGCTTCTCCTGCTGGTCCTTGTAGGTCGGCATGCGTTCCAGCCAGCCCAGCGGCGTGATCATCGACAGCAGCAAATGCAGCTCGGCATGCTCGGGCACGCGCGACTGGATGAACATCGTCGCATGCGCCGGATCGACGCCGGCCGCGAGCCAGTCCACCACCATGTCCCACACGCTCTGCTCGATCACCTGCGGGTTGTCGTAATGCGTCGTCAGCGCGTGCCAGTCAGCCACGAAGAACAGGCACTCGAATTCGTGCTGCATCTGCACCCAGTTCTTCAGCACCCCGTGGTAATGCCCCAGATGCAAACTTCCCGTGGGGCGCATGCCCGATAAAACCCTATCCGCAAACATATCTACCTATATCCCAAACAAAACAGAAATCAATTTATACACCAGCCTGACCAGCGGCAGCAGTATCCAGCCCAGCACCGGCGTGACCGCCAGAAAGATCAGGATGAACATGCCGTACGGCTCTATCTTCGACAGCTGGAACGCCTGACGGTACGGCAGCAGACTGATCGCGACGCGCCCGCCGTCCAGCGGCGGCAGCGGCAGCAGGTTCAGCACCATCAGCACCGCGTTGATCTTGATGCCCCACTCGGCCATGCCCAACATGGGCTCGGCGAAATAATTGTCGGGGAACGACCATGCGAACTTGTAGACCAGCGCCCAGCCCAGCGCCATCACCAGATTCGACGCCGGCCCGGCGATCGCGACCCACAGCATGTCCTTCTTGGGATGGCGCAGCGCGGCGAAATTCACCGGCACCGGCTTGGCCCAGCCGAACAGGATGCCGCCGACCAGCATCGTCAGCAGCGGCACCAGCACCGTGCCTATCGGGTCGATGTGGCGCATCGGGTTCAGGCTGATGCGCCCCTGCTGGTACGCGGTCATGTCGCCGAAGTGGCGCGCCACATAGCCATGCGCCGCCTCGTGCAGCGTGATCGCGAACAGCACCGGGATCGCCGCGAGGCTGATGGTCTGGATCAGTTCGTCCATTGCTATTCCTCGATCCCGAACGGAGCGATGTCGCCGCGGCCGCGCCGCAGCAGCACCGGCGCATCGCCGGTCAGGTCGATCACCGTGGTCGGATCCAGCCCCACCGCGCCGCCTTCGACGACCAGGTCGACAGTACGATCCACATACTCGCGTATCTCGTCCACGTCAGTCAGCGGATGGTGCGCGTCCGGCAGGATCAGCGAGGAACTGCACATCGGCTCGCCGATCTCTTCCAGCAGCGCCAGCGCCACCGGATGATCGGGAACGCGTATGCCGACCGTGCTGCGTTTCGGATGCTGCAGGCGGCGCGGCACTTCCTTGGTCGCCTCCAGGATGAAGGTGTAGCTGCCGGGCGTGTTGCTCTTCAGCAAACGGAACTTGACGTTGTCCACCCGCGCATAGCGCGAGATTTCGGACAGGTCGCGGCACATCAGCGTCATGTGGTGCTGCTCGTCGAGCTGGCGTATCTGGCGGATGCGCGTCACCGCGTCCTTGTCGTCGAGACGGCAGCCCAGCGCATAGCCGGAATCGGTCGGATAGACGATCACCGCGCCCTCGCGCAGCATCGCCGCCGCCTGACGGATCAATCGCGTATTGGGGTTGTCCGGATGAATCACGAAATGTTGCGCCATCAAGCCACCTTCAGTATCGGGGACGGTGCGGCCGTCGCCCAGTTTTCCCACACCGGACGGCAGCTCAGCGGCAGGTCCGGCAAACGTCCCATGTCGCGATAACTCTCGTTCGGGCTATGAAAATCGGAACCGCAGGAGCACAGCAGCCCGAACTCCTCGGCGTAGCGCGCGAACTCGGCGTATTGCTCCTGCGTGTGGCTGCCGGTCACCACCTCCAGCGCCTGCCCGCCGCATTCGACGAACTCGACCAGCAACTCGCGCATGGTCTTCTTGCCCATGCTGTGACGCCCGACCATGTAACGGCCCGGGTGCGCCAGCACCGCGATGCCGCCGCTGCCGCGTATCCAGCTGATCGCATCCGGCAGGCTGGCCCATTCGTGCGGCACATAGCCGGGCTTGCCCTTCGCCAGATAGCGGTTGAACACGCTCTTCACGTCCTTGCAGTGCCCGGCCTCGACCAGATAGCGCGCAAAATGCGTGCGCCCGATGATGTTGGGATTGGCCGCATAGCGATAAGCCCCCTGCAGCGTGCCGCCGATGCCGGCCTTGGCCAACTCGTCGGCCATCTTCTGCGCGCGCTCGCCGCGTCCGCTGCGCAGGCCCTGCAGCCCTTGCACCAGCGGCGGGTAAAGCGGATCGATGGCCAGGCCGACGACATGCAGCGTGTGACTGCGCCAGGACACCGAGATCTCCACGCCATTGACGAAGTCCATGCCGTGCCGCGCCGCCGCGGCGCGCGCCTCGTCCAGCCCGTTCACGTCGTCGTGATCGGTCAGCGCTAGCATCTTCACGCCGCGCCCGGCCGCGCGCTCGACCAGCTCGGTCGGCGTCAACGTGCCGTCGGACACGTTGGAATGGCAGTGCAGGTCGTGATCAAGCATCCGAACACCCCCGGCAATCGTTGCGAGCAAGGCGGAGTGCAAGGCGCACGGAGCGCAACGACCGAGACATACCAAACAGGTAGGCGAGAGAGTGAGCACCGCGCAACGCCGCAATCCGCCTGCGCAGTAGATTGACGGGGGTGTTCACGCTTCGCCGCCGCCCTTTTTCATGACCTTTCCCTCTTCGGCGCGCTTGCGGCGCACCTCCTTCGGGTCGGCGATCAGCGGGCGATAGATCTCGATCCGATCCTTGTCGCGCAGCACCGCATCGCCCTTGGTCAGCTTGCCGAAGATGCCCAGCTTGGCCGCCGGATCGATATCGGGATGTTTCTGCAGGATGCCGCTCGCCTGTATCGCTTCGGCCACGGTCGTGCCGACGGGGACAGCCTTCTTAAGCAGGGTCTGCTCATACGGCAATCCGTACACCACTTCGATGCTGATGGTCTCGTTCATGTCTCTGGATAAATCTTTTCTGCCCGGTGGATGATTGCCAGCTTCCGTCCAGATGCTGGAACGGCCCGTCCTGCAGCGTCATGTCGATCCGGTGCGGCGCCGTGCGCGTATTCTCGGTGGTGAAATGCTGCTTAAGGTGGTGGTAATCGATGTGCACCGTGGCATGCACCGTCGCCCCCTCCCGCTCGATAACGCTCGCGCCGCCGCACCAAGGCAGGAACTGCGGATAATCCTCCACGCGATCCACCAGATTAAACATCTGCTCCGCGCTATGCGCTACCAGTACCGTTTTCTCCACCAGGGCCATTGCTTACCGAAGCTGCCGAATCAAAGGCTGGTAGAATAGCCGAACACACCACAAAACTCATCATGTTTCATGAGCATCATCCAGAACAAGAAGGCTTTCCACGATTTCTTCATCGAGGACAAATACGAAGCCGGCCTCATGCTCCAGGGCTGGGAGGTCAAGGCCATCCGCGCCGGGCGCGCGCAACTCAAGGAAGCCTACGTCGTCGTCAAAGACAACGAACTCTTCCTGATCGGCTCGCACATCAGCCCGCTGACCAGCGCCTCCACCCACATCCTCCCCGACCCCACCCGAACCCGCAAACTGCTGCTACACGCCAGCGAGATCGACAAGATCATCGGCAAGGTGCAACGCGCCGGCTACACGCTGATGCCGCTGGACATGCACTACAAGGGCGGCCGCGTCAAACTGGAGATCGGCCTCGCCAAGGGCAAGAAGCAGCATGATAAGAGAGCCACGGAAAAGGAGAAGGATGCGAAACGCGAGGCGGCTGCGGCGATGAAGAAAGAGCGGCGCTAGCATAAGTTATGCGCGCTTGCGGCGCAGGCTATTGGCTCCGACATAACCTGAAGGTTAGTCTCCGCCGCAACAAGCCTGCGGCGTGTTGTTTGCGCTTGCACAGGTTAAGCTTGCAACGCGGGTGGCCGTAGCCACAAGCGGGCTGCCAAGCGTGAGACTGCTCAAGTTATGGAATGGAACATCGCTAGTATGCAAAACATACGGATTGCCATTGCCTTTCATCCTGATGCAACATCCAGCTCCAGCCTATCAGGCATGCAGGGTATTTAGTTAACGCTAGCCTACAGAGTCAAGTATGTCCAACCCAGAAGAAATGGAATACCCAAACGACGAAGACTACTTCCCGAGCGTTACATACGATCGGGCATTTATGACTCTTTTTGTTGATGGAGTGCATCTCCTTGTCGCAAGTGAAAACGCCGCTGACAATGACATTTCGAACAGCTTCGCACGCGGATCACTCGCATGCACCATGATGCTTCCAGAAGTGGTAGCAAACATACTCATCGAGACTCTCCATCTCGAGTCGTCCACCTTCTCAGATGTAGACAAAATGAGCGCTATCGGAAAGTTTGATTTTTATCTCCGAACAAGCTTTCGCTCTCGAAAACTAGATCGTGGAATGAGGCCAGTACAAGCCTTACAGGAACTGAAGCGCCTGCGTGACATCTTTGTCCATCCTAAGGCTCAAACAGTACGATGGACACCGGATAAGGACAGCAGCCATACTGGCGAATCTGATCGCACACCACTACTCGATATGTCTAAAAATCCGACGATGTGGTACTCGGACGACGCAATAAAAGCGATGCGTGCGGTTCATGAATTTTTCGCCTATTACTTTCGCGACCTATGCCACTTTGGTAAGGGGCGCGTCTCCAATATTCTATTCTCGCAGGATGCAGTACCAGATAAGGATATTCATACATACCATCTTTTTTATCGCCACTTTGTGGAGGCACTACGTGACTGGAAAGTTGATATTTCCTACTTCAAGATCGGTGTCATCTAACCTCTCTGGCAACCGAGCCGCCTGCAAGCTGCGCTTGCAGGCTCTTATCGCCCCCCTATTCATCCTGCTCTCGCTCTTCGCGAACACCTCCCACGCCCAACCGAAAGGAGATGCCATGCCCACACCCAACCAAACCGCATACCTCTCCGGCGGCTGCTTCTGGGGCATGGAGGAGCTGGTGCGCCAGATTCCCGGCGTGCTGGAGACCGAGGTCGGCTATACCGGGGGCGAGACGCCGAACGCAACCTACGAGATCGTGAAGGCCGGGCGCAGCGGGCATGCCGAATCGCTGAAGATCGTGTTCGACGCTAAGCGGCTGACCTATCGTCACTTGCTGTTCGAGTTCTTCCGCATGCATAACCCGACCACGAAGAACAGCCAGGGCAACGACATCGGCACGCAATACCGTTCGGCGATCTTCTATACAAATGAGGAACAGAAACGCACCGCCGAGGAAGTCATCCGCACCGTGGAGTCATCGGGCGAATGGCAGGCAAAGATCGTCACCGAGGTCGTGCCGTTCAAGGAGTTTTACCGCGCAGAGGAATATCACCAGGACTATCTGGTCAAACATCCTCAGGGCTATACCTGCCACTACATAAGACGGATGAATCTGGGGGAGTAACGAGGAGCCTCGAAAACCTACTGCGCGACTCGATTGCTGCGTTGCGCGGTCTTGGCTACGGCATAACGCGCTTCGCGCATTAGCCTTCACCGCAACTTCGTTGTCGAAATCCGTTGCCGCGTAGCGGCAAACATTAAGTACATTCCGGTTTCTGCGTTCCGTGCGCCTTGCACTCAAGCCGCTCGCTACGGTTTACGAGGCTCCTTTGCCGGAGTCGTAACTAACGCGCGAGATGTTTCTCGCGGATATGCTGCAACAACCCTTCCGCCGCATCCTCCACCATGTCCAGCACGCGTTCGAAGCCGTCCGCGCCACCAAAGTAGGGATCGGGCACTTCGCGTTCCTTGTGATGTTTGGCGTATGAGAGGAACAGGTGAGGATTGCCGCCACCCTGCTGCGCGAGGCGTTGCAGAATGGCCAGGTTGGCTTGATCCATCGCCAGCACATAGTCGAAGCGTTCGAAGTCCGCCGCCTCCACCTGTCGCCCGCGCAACCCGCTCATGTCGTAGCCGCGCTGCTGCGCCGCCCGCTGCGTGCGCGCATCGGGCGGCTCGCCGATGTGGTAATCGTGCGTGCCCGCGGAATCAATGCGAATCTGTTCGGACAATCCGGCATTCTCGACATAGTGACGGAACACCGCCTCGGCGGTGGGCGAGCGGCAGATGTTCCCCATGCAGACGAACAGAATGCTTACTTTTTCTCTATTATTCATTGCAATAGGATGTGACAAACAGAGTTATCTTGCACAAGTTCATCGCACTTGGCAGTGCTAATACTTGACTACCATCTGCTAAAGCAGGTGGATTAGCGCAGCCGTCGCGACGACTAAAGTAGTCAATCGCTCCGACTAAACGCGCATGAGTCAACACCGGACGGTCAAAGTCACCGGCTAAAGCCGGAGGTTTAAAACCAACTGTATCGATAATTAACTAGCGCAACGAAACGCCGCCCTGCGCCGAGTAGCCCAGTGCGCTCGCCACGCCCGCGCCGAAGCGCTTCGCCAGCCGCTCGGCGAAGTCTTCCTTCATCGTGAAGTCGACAATTTTCTCGGCCTTGATCACGTCGCGCGCCACCGACTCGACGCTGCCGTAGCCGTCCGCCAGCCCCATCTCGATGCCGCGCTGGCCGTTCCACACCAGGCCGCTGAACGTATCCGGGGTTTCCTTCAGGCGCTTGCCGCGTCCCTGGCGCACCACGTCGATGAACTGCTGGTGTATCTCGGCCAGCATCTGCTGTGCGTAGACCTGCTGCTCCGGGTTCGCCGGAGAGAACGGGTCGAGGAAGCCTTTATTGGTTCCTGCGGTCAGCAGGCGACGCTCGACGCCCAGTTTTTCCATCGCGCCAGTGAAGCCGAAGCCGTCCATCAGCACGCCGACCGAGCCGATCAGGCTGGCCTTGTCGACGAAAATCTTGTCGCCAGCGACCGCAACGTAATAGCCGCCCGAGGCACAGATATCTTCGACCACCACATGAAACGGAATCTGCGGATGCTTGGCGCGCAGGCGACGAATCTCGTCGTTGATCTGCCCCGACTGCACCGGGCTGCCGCCGGGACTGTTGATGCGCAGGATCACGCCCTGCGTACCCTTGTCCTCGAACGCGTCCTGCAGCGCGGGGATGATGAAATCGGCGCTCGCCGCAGTGTCCGGCGCGATCACACCCTGCATGTCGATCAGCGCGGTGTGCTTGTCGCTGAGCACCGTGTCCTTGCTGTTGAACCAGCCCATGACGAGGAACAGCACGAGGAACAGGTAGCCGAAGGTCAGCACCTTGAAGAAGATGCCCCAGTGCCGCGCGCGGCGCTGCTCCTGTATCGCAGACATCGCCAGCTTTTCGAGTACGCCGCGTTCCCAATCGTTGTTTTCAGACATTTATATTCCTTCCAGAAATCGTTAAGCCCAGAAATCGTTAAGCGTAGACGCGCAACCAGTCGCGCAATTCCACAAAATCATGCACCAGCGTGAGCGGTTGCAGTTCGAGCAACTGCTCCGGCGGATGCGCGCCGTAAGACACCGCAACCACGTCTACGCCGGCGTTCTGCGCCAACTGCACGTCGTGCGTGGTGTCGCCTATCATCAGAGTGCGTTCGGGCGAGACCCCCAGTTCGTCCATCAGCTCCACCAGCATCGCCGGATGCGGCTTGGAGAAGGTCTGGTCGGCGGTGCGCGTCGCGTGGAAATACGACCTCAATCCGCTCGCATCCAGCACGCGTTCCAGTCCCGCGCGGCTCTTGCCGGTGGCGACGCCCAGCCAGTAGCCGTCGGCATGCAGCTCGGCGATGGTCTCGCGTGCGCCTTCGAACAGCGGGATGGTCTGGTCCTGCGCCAGGAAGTGGTGGCGGTAGCGCTCGGCCAGCGGCTCATACATCGCTTCCGGCGCATCCGGCACCGCATGCTGCAAGGCCTGCGCCAGCCCCAGCCCAATCACATGGCGCGCGGCCTTGTCGCTGGGCACGTTCAGTCCGAGGTCGCGGCATGCAGCCTGAATCGAACCGGCGATCACCGCCGTCGAATCCATCACCGTGCCGTCCCAGTCGAACACTATCAGGTCATAACGCTTGCTCATGAGAAACCGCCAAAAAAAGAGGCGCGGATATTACCACGCCGCCCGCCCCTGACCGAATGCCGAATAGCGCACGCGTGGAAACGCCCCGGCTCGTATAATGCGCGCCTCTGCCTCCTTGCCCGCACCATGAACCTGATCTACCTCCTCGACCTGTGCGCCGTTGCCGTCTGCGCGATCACCGCCACGCTGGAAGCGCGCCGCCGTGAGCTCGACCTGTTCGGCGTGGTCGTGATCGCGGTGATTTCCGGTATCGGCGGCGGCACGGTGCGCGACCTGTTGCTGGGACGCCTGCCGGTGTACTGGATACACGATCCGGTCTACGTAGTGGTCGGCATGGTCGCTGGCACGCTCACTTTCTTTCTGGGCCGTCGCCTGCGCCTGCCGAAGAATTTCTTCCTCGTTCCCGATGCGATCGGTCTGGCGCTGTTCACCGTGATCGGCACCAGCGTCGCGATGCAGCTCGATGTCCCCTGGCTGATCGCCGCGCTGATGGGCGTGATCTCCGGCGTATTCGGCGGCGTAATCCGCGACATCCTGTGCAACGAAGTCCCGCTGATCTTCCGCACCGACCTCTACGCCACCGCCTCGTTCGCCGGCGCGCTGCTGCTGATCGCGCTCGACCGCTCGGGGCTACCCCACAGCCTGGCCATCCTGTTCGCGATGGTCAGCACGGTGGCGGTCCGCCTGGCCGCGATCCGCTGGCATATCCATCTTCCGCGCCTGCGCTCGGACGCTTAATTTACACAGAGGCCCATATGCACAAACCCGACACCACCCACTGGCTGCTGTACTGCCGCCCCGGCTTCGAACAGGACTGCGCGCAGGAAGCGCTGCGCCAGGCGCGGCTGCAAAAGCCGGTGATCGCCGAACAGCCTCCCATCGTCGCGGACAGCGGCTATGTCGTGCTCGTGCTGAACGAACAAAAGCTTTCCTTCCGCGAACTGGTGTTCGCGCGCCAGCTGATCCGGCTGCAGTACATCATCGAAGAACTGTCGGAACGCGATCGCCTGACGCCGCTGGTCGAAGCCATCGAGGCGCTGCCCGACACCTTCGGCATACTGTGGCTGGAAACGCCGGACACCAACGACGGCAAGACGCTGTCCTCTTTCACCCGCCGCTTCCAGCCTCTGCTGGAAGCGCCGCTGCGCGCGCAGGGCAAACTGCCAGCCGAAGGACAGGAGGTAGACCGCAAACTGCCGCGCCTGCATGTGTTCTTCCCCGATAAATCCACCGCGCTGATCGGCAGCAGCGAACCCTACAACAGCGCGCCATGGCACATGGGCATCCCGAGGCAAAGCATGCCGGCGGAAGCACCCAGTCGCTCGACGCTGAAGCTGGCCGAGGCCATCGAGGTCTTCATGGACAAGAGCGAGCAGACGCGCTTGATGCGGCAAGGCATGACCGCCGTCGATCTGGGCGCAGCTCCCGGCGGCTGGACTTGGCAACTGGTCAAGCGCGGCATCCGCGTCACCGCGGTGGACAACGGCCCGATGAAGGGCGTGCTGGCCAAGCACCCGCTGGTCGAGCACCTGCGCGTGGACGGTTTCAAGTACGCGCCTCGCAAGGCGGTGGACTGGCTGGTGTGCGACATGGTGGAGAAGCCCGCCAAGGTCGGTGCGCTGATCGGCAACTGGTTCGTCGCCGGCTATGCCAGACACGCGATCTTCAACCTCAAGCTGCCGATGAAGCAGCGCCTCGCCGCCGTGGACGGCGCGCTGAACGGCATCCGCGCGCAGCTGGACGAGGAAGGCATCAACTACCGCATGCAGGCCAAGCAGCTCTACCACGACCGCGAGGAAGTGACGGTGTTCCTGGTGCGCACCAAGGGCTAGCCGGTCAGCCCTTCCAGAACGCCGGCTGTTCTTCGAAGCGTCGCAGCGCCTTGTGCAAGATACCGGTCTGGCGCGACAGGCCGTGCGCGATCCAGCCCTTGGCCAGCGCGACGGCCTCCTGATGCGCCACCAGTTCCGGCCCGGCGGCGAGCCCGTCCAGCAGCCGGTGCGCCACCGCGACGTCGTTAATCAGGCCGAGCACGTCCTGCACCCGGCCCAGCGAGGCCAGATAATCGTCGGCGCTGCGCCTGCCGTACAGCGGCGCGAAGAATTCAGAGCCGTAGCGCAGTTTTTTCGCGCAGATGCGCAAAGCATGCAGCCGCCCGGCTTCCGGCGGATCGATCTGTTGCGCCGCCGCGGCGAACCGGCGCGACAGCTTGCGCAAGAGGCGCGCGGCGAAATCGCGCGGCGCATCGCCGTCCGGCCGCGACCAGTACGGCCCGTTCATCCACAATGCGAATCGCAGTATCAGGCGCTGCAGGTCGCGCGCCTCTTCCTCGCCGTGCAATTCCAGATGGCACATGCTCCGCCTGTGTTCGCTGGCGGCCAGCAGGGCCTGCAGGCCGGGATGGCCGGGCATGCGCTCGCGCATCGGCTCCAGCACGCCGGCGATGAACACGTCCCAGTCGCGGATGCAGCCCAGCGCCACACCCAGTGCCGCGATCTCTTCGCCCAGCGCGGCCAGCTGTTCGTCGGCGCGGTAGCGTGCGGCCATGCGCAGCACCACGCGCAGGCGGCGTAGCGCGATGCGCATCTGGTGCAGGTATTCGGCGTCGTCGCTGGCCGTCGCCCCGCGCAGATTGGCCTGCAGGTGCAGCAGGCAGGACCAGATCAGCGCCTGCAACATCTCCGGCAGCGTAGCCGCCGCTGCGATGTCGGGCAGCGCGCCCTTGACCGGGCGCTCGGCCTGTCCCGCCAGCAGCCGGAAGCCGTACTCCGCCTTGTTGACCACCTCCAGCTCGCAGGGCACGACGTCGAGGATCGCCAGCGCCAGTTCGAACAGCTTGCCCGGCTCGCCCGACTTCAGTTCCAGTTCCAGTTCGCAGATCGGCAGGCTGTGCTGTTCGGTGCGTATCTCGCCGTGGTCGAGACAGACCTCGATGCGGCTGCCGTGCCAGTCCAGCAGCCTGGTGGTGCGGGTGAAATCGGTGACAAACACCGGCCGCAGCTTCTTGCGCAGCGGCCGCGGCAGATGCTCGTCCCACTCCGGCGACGGCGGGAACTCCAGCGCCTCGCCGCCGACGGGTATTTCCCACTCGTTGCGGCTGTGCAATCCGGCCCTGACGTCGCCGCCGCCCTTCAGCGTCTGTAGCCACTTGCCACCGACACGGCGCAGCCGCAGCGCCATCATCGCCCGATGCAGGTCGAGCTTGGGCGTGTCGTAATAAACGTTGTAGAGCCGGCGCGTAAGCGGGCGCGCGACCTGATATTCCTTCAGCAGCGCATGGCGCTTCAACCGGGCAAGATGCTCGGGCGAGATGCGCAGTTTGAGTTCGGTTTCGACGGCCATGTCTGTCTCGAACGAAGGTCGGGAGCGCGAACTATAACAGGCTGCGCTATAGTTCCGGCATACGAAGCGCTCCTTATCCCGAACCACCATGTCGCGAGTCCAGAGTTTCCCGCCCATCGCCGATGCCGGCGCGCGCATCCTGATCCTCGGCAGCATGCCGGGCCGGGAATCGCTGCGCGCGAACCAGTATTACGCCCATCCGCGCAACGCGTTCTGGCCCATCATGGGCAACCTGACCGGAGCTATTCCCGCCCTGCCCTACGAGCAGCGTGCGCTGAAGCTGAGAGCGGCAGGCATCGCGCTGTGGGATGTGCTTGCCTCCTGCACGCGCCCCGGCAGTCTGGACTCGGACATCAATCAGGACTCCATCCATCCCAACGACTTCGCGGCGTTCTTCAGGAAACATCCGCATATCGAGCGGGTGTACTTCAACGGGGCCATGGCCGAGCAGAGCTTCCGCAAACATGTGCTGCCGCAACTCGGTCACCTGCCTTTGCGGCTGCAGCGCCTGCCGTCGACCAGCCCGGCGAACGCCTCGCTGCGCTTTGAACAAAAGCTGGAAGCATGGAAAACCATCCTCGAAGGAGAACGAATATGACCCTCACCGTCGTACAGGCCGACGTCACCACGCTGCGGGTCGATGCCATCGTCAACGCCGCGAATGAATCGCTGCTCGGCGGCGGTGGCGTGGACGGCGCGATCCACCGTGCCGCCGGGCCGGAGCTGCTCGACGAATGCCGCAAGCTGAACGGCTGCCAGACCGGCGAGGCGAAGATCACCAAAGGCTACCGCCTGCCGGCGAAGTTCGTGATCCACACCGTCGGCCCGGTCTGGCATGGCGGCGACGACGGCGAAGCTGAACTGCTGGCCGCCTGCTACCGCAAGTCGCTGCGGCTCGCAGCCGCACATGGCGCGCGCTCGGTCGCCTTCCCCAGCATCAGCACCGGCGTCTACGGCTATCCCTTCGAGGACGCCGCACGCATCGCGGTCGCGACCGTCAGGGCGACGCTGCCCGAACTGGAATCGATCCGTGTAGTGGTGTTCTGCTGTTTCTCCGCCGGCGACGCCGCCGTCTATCGCAGGATCGTCGATGCGACCTGACAGGAAGGCCATAGCCCTGTGGCTGCTGGTCGCGGCGCTGGCCGGGCTGACCTGGGCGCTGCTGCCGCGCATCCCGCAGCCGCTGCAATACCATGACTTCGCCGACCGCAGCACCTGCTTCGGCCTCACCGGCTGCGCCGACACTCTCTCCAACGCGCTGTTCGCGCTGGCTGGGCTTGCGGGGCTGCGTTTCCTCTCCGGCGCAGCGGGGCGGCGCGTCTTCATCGATGCACGCGAAGCCCTGCCCTATCGGCTGTTTTTCATTGCTGCTGTCCTGGTCGCCCTCGGTTCCGGCTACTACCACTTGGCGCCCGACAACGACAGACTGGTGTGGGACAGGGCGGCGATCTCGCTGGCGCTGATGTCGCTGTTCGCCGCGATCCTGTGCGAGCGCGTCAGCGTTTCCAGTGGGCTGCACCTGCTGCCGATGCTGTACGCTGCCGGACTGGGCAGCGTGGCCTGGTGGAATTGGAGCGAGACCCATGGCCTCGGCGACCTCCGCGCCTACGGCCTGATGCAGTTCTATCCCATGCTGCTGATCCCGCTGCTGCTCAGGCTCTATCCGCCGCGCTACAGCGGCGACCGCGACATCCTGATCGTCATCGGCCTCTATCTGCTGGCGCTGCTGTGCGATCTCACGGACCACCGGATCGCCGAACTGACCGGCCTGTTCAGCGGACACACGGCCAAGCATGTCGTCGCCGCACTGGCGATATACTGGGTCGTAATCCGTTTAAAACAGCGCCGCATACTGTGAAGCCCCCCATTCAGAAAGATGACGATTGCCATCGAACGGCATAAGTCGTTTAATCGAACCCAGACCAAGCAAGCCGCATCATTGAGAACAACATGCCCACATCGAAACTGACTCCCTCCGAACTGCGCCTGACCATAGACCCCGACACGCTGGGCTTCGCCGACACCTCAGAATTGCAGCAGCAGACCCTGCCGTGGATAGGACAGGAACGCGCCGAGATCGCCGCGCGCTTCGGCCTCGGCATGGACCAGCCGGACTACAACCTGTTCGTTTTGGGCGAGGTCGGCAGCGGCCGCGCCTCGCTGCTGCAACAGGCGATGCAGGCCGCCGCCGCGGACCGCGCCACGCCGCCCGACTTATGCTATCTGCACAACTTCGACACGCCCGAGCGTCCGCGCGCGCTGCGCCTGCCCGCCGGACAGGGCAAACAGCTGCGCCAGTTCATGGCGCGCCTGACCAAGACGCTGCTGACCGAGATCCCGCAACAACTGGACGGTCCTGACTTCAAGGCCGAAAGCGAACGCATCCAGAAAAAGTACAAGGCCAGCGAAGCCAAGGTCTACGCGGAACTGGAAGCCTATGCCGAGGCGCGCAGCTTCACGATGCACCGCGAATCCGGCCACCTGCTATTCACGCTGCGCGGCAAGAAGGGCCATGCGCTGACCGAGGACGAGGTGCTGACGCTGTCGAAGGAGCACCGCGCCGAGATCGCTACGGCCGAGCAGGAACTGCGCGCGGAGATCGCCCGCTATTTCGAGAAGATCCGCCCGTTCGAACGGACGATGAACGACGCGCTGGCCGCACTGCGCCGCCAGGTGGTCAAGCCAGTGCTGGAGCACGAACTGCAGGAAATACGCATAGGCCTGAAGAAGCAGATAAAGGACTCGGTCAAACTGGGCGCGTATCTGGACCAGGTGATGCACGACGTGCTCGACAACGTCGATCTGTTCAAGCCGTCCGAGGACGACGAGGAACTGCGCAAGGAGACGCTGATCAAGGTGCTGTCGCGCTACCGCGTCAACCTGGTCGTCGACAACGACGGGCTGGCCGGCGCGCCGGTGATCGTCGAGGAGAACCCGCTGTTCCGCTCGCTGTTCGGCAGCATCGAATACCAGTCCGAGAACGACGTGCTGGTGACGGACTTCTCGCGCATCCGCGCCGGCAGCCTGCACAAGGCGCACGGCGGCTACCTGCTGCTGCACCTGCGCGACCTGCTGGCCGACGGGCTGGTGTGGGAGAAGCTGCGCCGCGTGCTGCGCAGTCGCCGCTTGCAGATCGAGGAACCCGGCACGACCTATGCGCCGATTTCCACGGTCTCGCTCGAACCCGAGGCGGTGGACGTCGACGTGAAGATCGTGCTGATCGGTTCGCGCGAGCTGTATTACGCGCTACAGGAAGAAGACCCCGAGTTCGCGCGCAGTTTCCGCGTCAAGGTGGACTTCGCCGACAGCTTCACCGCCAGCACCGAGACCCGCCGCTCCTCGGCCATCTTCGTCGCCCACACCTGCCGCAGGCTGGGCCTGCCGCACTTCTCGGCCGCCGCAGTCGCACGCCTGCTGGAAGACGGCCACCGCGAGGCGGACGACCAGTCGCGCCAGAGCGCGGTGTTCGCCCGCACCGAGGCGCTGGTGATGGAAAGCGCCGCGCTGTGCAACGCCCGCGCCGGACGCTTGGTCGAGGCGGCCGACATCGAAGCGGCGCTGGCGGCGCACAAACTGCGCCACGATTATCCCGACCAGCGCCTGCGCGAGGCCGTCGCCGAAGGCGACCTGCTGATCGAACTCTCCGGCGAGAAAGTCGGCCAGCTCAACGGCCTGACCCAGGTCGATCTGGGCGATTACCGCTTCGGCTTCCCGGTGCGCATCACCGCGCGCACCCATGCCGGCGACGACGGTCTGCTGAACATCGAGCGCGAAGTGGAGATGTCGGGGCCGATCCACGACAAGGGCATGCTGATCCTGCAAAACTACCTGTCCGCGCTGTTCTCGCACAATGCGCCGCTCGCGCTGAACGGCTCCGTCGTGTTCGAGCAGGAATACAGCGGCATCGAGGGCGACTCGGCCTCCTGCGCCGAACTGTACGCGCTGCTCTCCTCGCTGTCCGGCCTGCCGCTCAAGCAGGGCATCGCGGTCACCGGCGCGCTGAACCAGCACGGCGACGTGCTGCCCATCGGCGGTCTCAACGAAAAGATCGAAGGCTATTTCCGCATCTGCTCCACCGCCGGACTAGACGGCAACCAGGGCGTACTGATCCCGCGGCGCAACCGCCGCCACCTGATGCTGGACCGCGAAGTCGTCGAGGCGGTCGAGCAGGGACTGTTCCATGTCCACATAGTGGATCACGTCACCGAGGGCATCGCGCTGCTCACCGGGGTGCCGGCGGGCGAGGCCAACGACACAGGCAACTACCCGCGCGACAGCGTGCTGGGCCACGCCCAGCGCACGCTGGTCGGATATCGCCGCGCCTGCCATGCGTCGGAACACACCAAGACCGAACGCAAGCGTCTGCGCTAAACGAAAACCATGTCATCGAGAGACAAACTCACACACCGGATCGAAAAGCTGCTGGGCTGGACGGTCGAAGAGCAGACCGACATCGAACCGGGCAAGCCGCATCTGGAAGAACGCGACGGAATCCTCGCGCTGCACTTCGGCAGCGGTTCGATACAGAGCGAAATGTCCATCGACGACCCGGACGAACTGGTCATCCCTTACACCACCGATGCGATGTGCTTCCTGCTGTTCGATCCCGCGCCCGCGAGCATAGGCATGATCGGTCTGGGCGGCGGCTCGCTGGCCAAGTATTGCTATCGACATTTGCCGCAAGCGGACATCACCGTCGTCGAGATCGATCCGGAAGTGATCGCGCTGCGCAACGAATTCGCGATCCCCGCCGACGATGCGCGCTTCAGGGTGTTGCAGGGCGACGGGGCTGACTTCGTGGCAAATGAAACCGGGCGTTTCGACGTACTGATCGCGGACGGATACGATGCGGGCGGCCTGCCCGAGCGGCTGGGCAGCCGGCAGTTCTACGACGATTGTTTCTCGGCTTTGACCGAGGACGGCATCCTCGCCGTCAACCTGTGGTTCGGCCATGAACGTTACGACCAGAGCCTGGACAACCTGCGCGCCAGCTTCGACGACCGCGTTGTGGTCGTCACCGCCGACGACAATCTCAACCGGATTGCGTTCGCGCTGAAATCGGACCCGCCTTCTGCCGCCACGATACGACACCGCGCGAATCTGCTGGCAATGCACAAGGTCAACTTTCAGGCCAAGTCCAACAAGCTGATCCGTGCTTTGTCCGACCTCGCCGTTTGATTTCGTGTGGATTGCCTGACTTTGTTGCATCCGCCCTACGCGACCTGCTGCCTCCCGTAGGAGCGGCTTTAGCCGCGATGGACACGTTCCGACTCCACACCACCTTTCGCGGCTGTAACCAGCCACTTAGCGCAGGTTTCATCGCGCTTAGTATCGTAGGGCGGAAAAGCGTAGCGCCTTCCACCGCCTTTCGCCGCATTAAGAGAAATTCCAAAACCTCATTCGGCGGATAACGCTACGCTCATCCGCCCTACGCAAGTCGAGGTTGGTGTTTCAATTGTTGCGCGCAATCCAGCGCGGCCAGCTTGTAGCACTCGGCCAGCGTCGGATAGTTGAACACGTTGGCGATCAGGTCGCGCACGCTGCCGCCCAGGTTCATCACCAGTTGCCCAATGTGGATGAGTTCGCTGGCCTGCTCGCCGACGATATGCACGCCCAGCAGCTTTTCGTCGCGCGCATCCACGATCAGCTTGAGCAGGCCCTGCGCGTCGCCGATGATCTGGCCGCGCGCGCTGTCGCGGAAATAGGCGCGCCCGACCACGCAGGGGATGTTGTCCTGCTTCAGCTCCTTCTCGGTCTTGCCGACATAGGAGATTTCCGGAATGGTATAGACGGCCATCGGCAGGTTCTCCGCCATCACATGCTGCTCGCCGCCGAAGGCATACAGTACTGCGGCGCGGCCCTGCTCCATTCCGGTCGAGGCCAGCGCCGGGCGGCCGATCAGGTCGCCGACAGCGTAGATGTGCGGCACGGCAGTCTGGAAGTGGCGGTTGACCTCGATCCAGCCGCCTTCGACCTTGACGCCGGCGCGCTCGGCTTGCAGACCTGCGCTGTTGGGCTCGCGCCCTTGGGCGAAGAGCACGACATCGGTGCGTATTTCCTTCCCGCTTCCCAGCACGGTGGTAATGCCCGCCGGTTCGCGGCGTATCTCCCTGACCCGCTCCTGCATGTGGAAAGCTACGCCCATCGCGAGGAAGCTTTCGGCCAGCACGCCGACGACATCCTCGCTCAAATAGGCCAGCAGTTGCGCGTGGCTATCGACCACGCTGACTTGCACGCCCAACGCGGCGAATATCGAGACGAATTCGCAAGCGATTACCCCGCCGCCGACGACCAGCAGGCTGTCCGGCAACTGGCGCAGGTTCAGGATCGAGGTCGAGTCCAGCACGGTCTTCTTGTCGAATGGGACATCGGGCGGACGGCGCGGGCGGGAACCGGCAGCCAGCACGATGACGCCGGCGGAGATCATGCGCGCGTTGCCGCCGGCGTCGACCACCTGCATCGTATGCGCATCGACGAACGAGGCCTCGCCGGGGATCAGCGCGACGCCGGAACTCAGCAAGCGTTGCAGGATCACCGATTCCTGCTGCGCGATCACCGCCTCTTTGCGCCGCACCGCGTCGGCCAGCAGGCCGCGGCGGGTTCGCCCGTCCGGCGCGAGCGCCTGGCGCATGCCGCCCTGGCCTGAGCGCGATAGCAGGTAGGCCATTTCGCGCATGGCCTTGCTGGGTATCGTGCCGGTCTGCAATCCCGCTCCGCCGATTCTGGATTTGCGCTCGACGATCGCGGCGCGCTTGCCCATGCGCGCCGCCTGCCAGGCTGCATGCTGTCCGGCGGGGCCGGAACCGATGATGAGTACGTCGTAGTCCATGTGCATGATCCCGTATCGAAAATCGAAAGATTTGCTGAAGTACTAATGCACGGCCGTGCCCGTTGCGGCAGCCAGAAAACGGGCTGGATCGATCCCCCACTTCGCCGGGGACTCATACCCTGCGATCCGGTCCGCAGATTGCTGCGACAGGTCCAGATCATATGGTTCCACCTCGCTCCGCTTGCCGGTGTCGTACATGACACGGATCACCGGATTGAGCAGACTCGTGCCGGAATGTTCGACCACGACGGCCAGCAGCCCGCTCTCCAGCCTGACCAGCGTGCCCAGCGGAAAGATGCCCACGCTGCGAACGAAGTGTCCCACCAGCTCCTCGTTGAAATACTGCCCGCTCCACTCCTGTATCTTGCGGATCGCCAGCGCGGGCGGCATGGCCTGGTGATAGACCCGCGCGGAAGTGATCGCATCGTAGACATCGACTATCGTGGCCATCTGGCCGAACTGGGATATCTGGTCGCCTTTCAGTCCCCCCGGATACCCGGAGCCGTCGTAGCGTTCGTGATGCTGCGCGGTCACCTGTAGCGAAATCGGCGCTATCCAAGAGACTCCTTCCAGAATATCCACCGCATGCTGCACATGCCGGCGCATTTCCTCGAACTCGCTCTCGGTCAGCCGCTCCGGCTTGTTGAGTATCGCATCGGGAACGCGCATCTTGCCGATGTCGTGCAACATGCCGCCGATGCTGAGTTGCCTGATGATGTCATTGTTCAGCTTCATCGTCCGCGCAAATGCAGCGAGCAAGGCGCTGACGTTCACCGAATGCGCAAAAGTATACTGATCCTTGCTGCGTATGCCGCCGAGCTGGATCAGCGCTCCCGAGTTGCGGAAAACCGAATCGACGATGCCCTGAATCGCCGGTTCTATGCTTTCCATTTCGGATTGCCTGCCGAGACGAATGTCCGACATCACTTGCTGTATGGTCTGGTTGGCTTCCTTGTGTATCTGCATCGCGGATGCCAATTCCTCGCGTGTCGATATGCCCTGCGCACTTCCCTTCGCTCCCGGCGTCTCGGCGATCTTGAGCAACGCGGCCTCGACCGATAGGCGAACCTCGTCCTCGGTGGCCGCATGGGGGGCATCGTCGCCCATTGCGGAATCGATATAAACCGAGGAGCCCCCCAGTTCGATCAGCTTCTCGACCTCTTGGTCGGACTTGACCTTGAACCGGGTCGGATACAGGGGATGGGCTACCCAACTGCAATTGAGGTCGTGCACATACATGCCCGCACGCAGCTCCCGAATGTCGATTTTCCTGATCACAACAACACCTCCTCGCGAACCGGCATCGGCCGACACCACTCGCCGGAACCGATACTTGTTTGCCGATCATTGTCTGTCGATTTGAATTATGCGCCTGCGCCGGGAAATGCACATGCGCAAAAGCCGGCTGAGGATGCGCTCATAGTCATCCGCCTATAGAAAATGCCAATAAACCGGCTTAAACTTATTCCATGATCGAGTAATGGATTTGTGGCATGAACCACAACGCGTCGCCGCCATCTGCAATTTTTCGATTCCTCCGTCAGCAACATGAAGGATAAGGCATGCACAGGCATCTTGTTCCGAATGCGGCATCCAGGACGCTACCCTATCGCGCAGTGCGCCAGCTATCGTCGCGGACTAGTCCGGGCCGACTGGATGAATTGCCCTTAACGCCCGGCGTCCGAACGCCCGCATCACGGAGATAGACGATGTTTGCCTTGTCATCCAATCGCGCTCTTTTCGGTTCCTGCATCGGCCGCATCGACTTCCGTATCGACGAATCCAACCTGCGCATACGCGCCGAGCAGCTTCGTACGCGGATGTCCATGTATCCTTCGCTGATCCTGAGCCAGCTATTGCTGCAACCTTTGTTCGTCTGGCTGTACTGGAACCACGCCCCTCATTACTGGCTACTGTTATGGCTCGCCACCTTCTATGCCTTCCATGCGGTGGAGTTTGTCAAATGGGATCGGGACCACAGCCGATTGAACACGCTGGCCGAATGCGTGGATTGGCATAACCACTTCACGGTTTTCGCGCTTGGCGGCGGCATCCTGTGGGCGGTGGGCGCCGTGGTGTTCTTCCCGATCGAGATCGCCGAGCAAAGCGTTCTGATCAGCGTGATGCTGGGACTGGTGGCGGGCGCCGTCACGATGAACCCGGTGCATCCTCCGTCGCTATATGCCTTTGTGCTCGGCATCATGTTTCCGCTGATCGTGCAGGTGGCGATTGCGGACGACCTGCATCACTGGCTGTTGGCGCTGATGCTCGCCTTGTTCACCACGGTGATACTGTATGCCGGGCATGGATTGAACAAGACTTTCGTTTCTTCTCTCCAGCAGCGTTTCGAGAACGCCGACCTGTTCCAGCAACTGTCGCGGCAGAAAGCTGCAACGGAAGCCGCCCGCAGCCAACTCGAAAAAGCCAACATCGAACTGAATGAAACGCTGCGGGAACTCCAGTCCGTCAATGCCTCGCTGGAGGAGCGGGTGATCGAGCAAACGCATCAGACCATCGAAAAGGAGCGTCTGTTGATCCAGCAAAGCCGCAGCGCAGCGATGGGAGAAATGATCAGCAACATCGCTCACCAGTGGCGCCAGCCCTTGAGCACATTGAGCCTGGTCGTGCAAAACATCCTGTTCGATTACCGGGAAAAGCAGTTGAACCGGGAGGAGCTGGAGGAATATGTCGATACCGCACAGCAATGTGTGACCAGCATGTCCGAGACCATAGACGATTTCCGCGACTTCTTCCGTCCGGACAAGATCAAGGTCACGTTCAATCTGCACGACGCGGTCGCCGAGTCCATACGGCTGCTGGAAGCCACGCTGAAAAACCACAAAATCCAAATCTCGCTGAGCGAGGATCCCGGACTGCGGACTTACGGTCATGTCAACGAGTTCTCGCAGGTCATCCTCAACGTGCTGGCGAATGCCAAGGATGCTCTGGTGGAAAATAAATCGGCTCAACGCAGGATAGAGATCGAACTGAAATCGAGCGGTCACGTCGGGATGGTCGCGATCCGCGACAATGCGGGAGGCATTCCGGAAGATGCGCTGGACAAAATATTCGACCCCTACTTCACCACCAAAGTCAGCGGTACCGGGATCGGCCTGTACATGAGCAAGACGATCATCGAGAAACATATGGACGGCAACATTGCCTGTCGCAACACATCAGACGGCGCGGAATTCACAATCAGTATTCCGCTGGGGCAGGGAAATAACACAGGGGAGGCGTAACCCATGGCCAATAATCATTTGTCCGAACTGGTCGTCCTTTATGCCGAAGACGACGAGAGTATTCGCGAGCAGATTGCGCACTTCCTGTCCCATCGATGCGCCCGTCTGATATTGGCCGAAAACGGTCGTGAGGCCCTGGAGCTATACCATGCCCAACGACCGGACTTGATCGTCAGCGACATTCTGATGCCGGAAATGGATGGGCTGGAATTGGCCACGACGATCAAGGCAGGCAACCCGGCTATCCCGATTATCCTGACCACGGCATTCAACGATGCGGACTATCTGGTGCGCGCGATCGAAATCGGCATAGACGAGTATGTGCTCAAGCCGGTGAGCCTGGAAAAGCTTCAGGCGGCACTCATCAAGCAGGCTGACATCCTGTCCAACACTCGCGCCTTTGTTGCCAGCAAGGCGCAACTTGAGGCCTATCATCAGGCGGCGGAGGACGAGCGCAGACTGGTCGCCGACCTGATGCTGCGCATGATGAGGCCGGAGCGCATGGCCGACCCGCAGATCCAGTACTGGCTGCAACCCACCGACGTCATCGGCGGCGACCTGATCGCGGTTTCTCGCACACAAGGCGGACGGCTCTACGTGATGCTGGCCGATTCGACCGGACACGGCCTGCCCGCCGCACTCAACCTGCTCCCGGTAAACCACATTTTCTACCGCATGGTGGAGAAAAACCTGCCGGTGTCCCTGATCGTCGAGGAAATGAACTGGGCGGTCAAAGAGCAATCCCCGGTCGATCGCTACGTCGCCGCGCTGATTGCCTGCATCGACAGCCGAAATCGCGTGATCGAAGTCTGGAACGGCGGCATTCCGGCGGCACTGCTGGTCGGCCGGGATGGCGACATCATCCACTCGTTCGATTCGGTTAACTTGCCGCTGGGAATACTCGACCGTACGTTCACCGCACAGACGGAAATGTTCCAATGGAGCGAACAGAGCCAACTGGTCGTCTATTCCGACGGCATGCCGGAGGCCGAAAACGAGAACGGAGAAGCGTTCGGCGGCAGGCGTATCAAAGAGGTTATCAAGCAAACCCCGGCCAATGAACGCTATGAAAGTTTGCGCACGGCGCTAAACGGCCATCTCGGCCAAAGACATGCCTTTGACGACATCACCTTGCTCATGGTCGATTGTCCGGCAGACGCCCGGAACTGAGCAAGGCCGTCCGCACCAGTCGGCCCGCAAGGCTGTCAACCTAAAACTCCAGTTCTTCGCCTTCCCGCGCCAGACGGACATCCAAGCCGTTGAGCAAGCCGGAATAGCGTTCCAGCGCGGCGGCGAATGCGCGCTCCAGATCGTCGTCGGAGCGGGTCGGCTCGTGGTGGGTGCAATACAGCACCTTCACGCCGGCGGCAATCGCCAGCTCGATGCTGCCATCGAACGTGCCGTGCCCCCATCCCTTCTTCGCCGGAAATTCCTCGACGGTGTAGGCGCTGTCGGAGATCAGCACATCCACGCCGCGCACCGCCTCGACGAGGGACGCATGCTGCTCCTTGATCAGCCGCGAATATTCTTCGTGGCCCTCATCGCCGGGCGCATAGATATTGGCATAAGGCTCATGGTCTCCGGTAAAGAACAGCGATTTTCCGTTGCTCTCCACGCGATAGCCGAGATTGACCACCGGATGGTTGAGCATGAACGGCGTCACCCTCGCCTCGCCCACGGAGATCGTCTCGTGCGGCATCGCGACGACGTATTCGATGCGAGATTTCATCTCCGCCTCGCGTACCGGAAAGAAGCTGTATTGCATCTGCACGTTCATGATGCGCTCCGGCCCCGCTCCGGTGATCGGATCGAACGCCGCGTACAGGAATATCTTGTTGCCCGGGATGAAAATCGGGAGGAAGAACGGCAACCCCTGGATGTGGTCCCAATGACTGTGCGTAATGAAGATATGCGCCGTCACCGGCAAGGACTTCAGCAGCGACTGCGCGAGGGGAAATATGCCCGTGCCGCCGTCCAGTACGATCAGATCATCCTCCGCGGTGCGCACCTCGATGCAGGTCGTATTGCCGCCGTAACGCACCGTGTCCGGCCCCGGAGCGGAAATGGAACCGCGCACCCCCCAGAATTTCACTTTCATGCACTGCTCTCCTTGCTGGCCTGGGCATAGACCTGCGCTTCTTCCATGAGTTTGGAGATATCGCCCAGACTCTCGATCACCTCGTCCAGATCACCGCCGAACAGATCGACCAGCGCCGGCGGCAACTCGTCGGCCTCGTGATATCCGGGGCCCGCAAAGCCGAGCCGCCTGCTGATCTGGTTCGCGGCGAACAGGCATGCCGCCACCCCGGAGTGGTTCTCGGCCGCCGAGTGATGGTTGAGGATAAGCGACGAGATGTCGCTCGGGAATTGCCATTTATCTACCAGCATCGCACCAACCACCATGTGATCCGTGCCGATCATCATCCGCTCCGCCAGATACAGTGGGATGGACTCCTCCATGCTCTTCTCCAGCGCAAGCTTGAACTCCTCGGGCATGAATTGCGCGAACACCACTTTGCCGAAATCGTGCAGCAACCCGGCGATATAGCAATCGGTCGGTTCGGCTCCGGTCACATTAAACCGCTGCGCCAGCAGCCGCGCCAGCGCGGCGGTGGTCAGCGAATGCAGCAGGTAGCGCTGCATATCGAACCCAGCCGCATTATCCTGCGGCAGCGTGCCTATCGCCGCGAACGACAGCGCCATGTTCTTGACGGTGTTCAGGCCGAGATAGACCACGGCCTGGTTGACCGAAGTGATTTTCTTGGGGAAGCTGTAATAAGCCGAATTCAGCACGCGCAACAGCTTCATGGTCATCACCGGATCCTTCTCGATGACTTCCACCAACTCCTTGGGCGGGCAATTGATGTCGCGCGACAACTCCAGTATGCGTTGTACGCTCTTCGGGAACGCCGGCATGCTTTCGACCGCAGAAGCGAGCTTCGGGGCCAGATCGTTGGGAATATCAAACATGCCGTGCATTGTACAAAGATTTCGGGAACGGCAAGCCGCTTTCGGAGTGCATCGCCCGACATTCAATCGAAAGCACCAATTCAACCGAGCGCCGATTCGGCCAGGTGGCAGTCTAGCCCGAACGCCTCGGCGACCTTGCGGTGTATCACCCTGCCGCCGGCGATATTAAGCCCCTTCAGCAATGCGGGAGATTCCTGCAGCGCCTGCCGCCATCCCCTGTTCGCCAGCTGCAGCACATAGGGCAGGGTCGCGTTGGTCAGCGCCAGCGTCGAGGTGGTCGGCACGCCGCCGGGCATGTTTGCCACGCCGTAGTGGATCACGCCGTCGACGACGAAGGTCGGGTTCTCGTGCGTGGTCGGATACATCGTCTCGACGCAGCCGCCCTGGTCGATCGCGACATCGACGATCACCGCGCCCTGCCGCATCGTCTTCAGGTCTACACGGCGGATCAGCCGGGGTGCTACCGCGCCGGGGATCAGCACCGCGCCTATCACCAGATCGGCGCCGGCGATCTGCTCCAGCAGGTTGTGGTGGTTCGAGAAGATCAATTGCACGTTCGCCGGCATCACGTCGCTCAGATGGCGCAGCCGCTCCAGCGACACATCGAGGATGACTACGCTCGCCCCCAGTCCCGCGGCCATCTTCGCCGCATTCACGCCGACCATGCCGCCGCCAAGGATCACCACCTTCGCCGGCGGCACACCCGGCACGCCGCCGAGCAGGATGCCGCGCCCGCCGTACAGCTTTTCCAGATACTTCGCGCCCTCCTGCACCGCCATGCGCCCGGCCACTTCCGACATCGGCGTCAGCAGCGGCAACTCGCCCGACGGCAGCTCGACCGTCTCGTAGGCGATGCACACCGCGCCGGAAGCCAGATGCGCGCGGGTCAGCGCCTCGCTGGCCGCGAAATGAAAATAGGTGAAGATCACCTGGCCGGGACGGATGCGCGGCCATTCCGGCGCGATCGGCTCCTTGACCTTCACAATCAGGTCGGCAGCCGCCCATACCGTCTCGGCATCGGCCGCGATCTGTGCGCCGGCCGCTGCGTATTGCTCATCGGCAAAGCCGCTGCCCAGTCCCGCGCCGCTCTCGACGACGACATCGTGCCCGGCCGACACCAGCGCCTCCACCCCCGCCGGCACCATCGACACGCGGTTCTCGTTGGTCTTGATCTCTTTCGGTATGCCGATTTTCATCTGATCCTCAGTAACCCAGGAATCGAACTGCTACAACACCACCGGGCTGTCCGGTATCTCGTTGGGCTTATCGTTGCGCGGCGGGAAATGTACGATCAAATGGTCGCCGACCGCACGCACGCCAGCCAGTACGCCGGCCTCGAAGCGACCCTCGCGGAACTCCGATTCCATTTCCTTGCAGATTTCTTCCCAGACCGGCTGGCCAAGCTTCGCGTAGATGCCCCGGTCGGCTACGATCTCCACGTCGCGGTCGGCCAGTAACAGGTAGATCAGCACACCGTTGTTGTACTCGGTGTCCCACACGCGCAGTTCGGAGAACACCTCGACGGCGCGTTCGCGCGCAGTCTGCCCGGCCAGCAGCGGCTGCCAGTCCAGCGCGGCCTCGACCGCGAAGCGTATCTGCCCGTCGTGCTGCATCTCGGTCGCGGCGATCGCGCGCTCTATCGTCTCCAGCGCTCGCGGCGGCAGCACGCGATGCACGTTCGCGCGTCCGCTAGCCAGATGCCGCATGATGCGTTTCAAGTTCATATCATTACCCCTACCACCGTCCAGACGCTCCGCCGCCACCGAAGCCTCCGCCCCCGCCGCCGAAGCCGCCTCCTCCAAACCCGCCACGACCGCCTCCGCCGCCCATGCCGCCGAAGCCGTGGCGCATACCGCCCAGCAAGACGAACACGAAGGCCATCGCCCCGGCCAGCAGCGCCATCATTAACGGGACTGCCGTCAGCCAGGCCACCAGCCCCAGCCCGCCGCCGGTCAGCAGCGCCGCGGGAAGGCGGCCGAGCAAAGAGCGCAGTATGCCGCCGACGACCACCACCGCACCGAAGGCTATGAACAGCAGCGACTCGATATCGCCCTTGTCGCCTGACGTGCCGCGCTGCGGCTCGGGCAACGGCTCGCCCTCGACCACATTGATGATTGCCGCGGTGCCTGCGTCTATCCCCTGATAGAACTCGCCGCGTTTGAAGAACGGCGTGATGATCTCGGCGACGATGCGCTTCGCGGTGGCGTCGTTCAGCGCGCCTTCCAGCCCGTAGCCGACCTCGATGCGCATCGCGCGATCCTCTTTCGCGACCAGCAGCAGCACGCCGTCGTCCACGCCCTTGCGCCCGAGTCGCCAGCTTTCGGCGACGCGTATGCCGTATTGCTCTATGGTCTCGGGCTGGGTAGTCGGCAGGAGCAGCACCGCGATCTGCGCACCTTTCTTCGCCTCGAATGCGGCAAGCTTGGATTCAAGAGACTGGGCCTGTTGCGCGTCCAGCGTGGAAGTGAGATCGGTGACGCGAGCGGACAGCGCCGGGACGGCAACTTCCGCCTGCGCCACCCCGGCCAGCAGCAGCGCAAGCAGAAAGACTCGCGCCAGGATGTTCATTTACTTCGCCGGTACAGCGGCGGGCTGAGGTACGGAGAAGTCCACCGCAGGCGGAGCCGAGATCGCCTTCTCGTTCTCCACAGTGAACGAAGGCTTGACCGCATACCCGAACAGCATCGCCGTCAGGTTGGTCGGGAAGGAACGCACCGCGACGTTGTATTCCTGCACCGCCTTGATGTAACGCTTGCGCGCCACGGTAATGCGGTTCTCGGTGCCTTCGAGCTGTGCCTGCAAGTCACGGAAGTTCGCATCAGACTTCAGTTGCGGATAGTTCTCCGACACCACCAACAAGCGGCTCAGGGCCGAGGTCAGTTGCCCCTGAGCGGCCTGGAAGTTGGCGAACGCCTGCGGATCGTTGACCAGCTCCGGCGTCGCCTGAATGCTGCCGACCCTGGCCCGCGCCTCGGTGACGCCGAGCAGCACCGTCTGCTCCTGCGCCGCAAAACCCTTCACCGTGTTCACCAGATTGGGAATCAGATCGGCGCGGCGCTGGTACTGGTTCAGCACCTCCGCCCAACTCGCCTTGATCTGCTCGTCTGTCGTTTGAAAAGTGTTGTAGCCGCAACCGCTCAACAGCATCGTCAGCAAAACCATCCACAAAAAACGCATCGTCGGCTCCTCAAGATTGAACACGCGGGAAAACTATAGCACCAAATACGGAAACATTAGAGGTGCCCTCGTAATTCCGGAACGGCGCTGCAAGCCCATGCATGGGTGGCCTGCGGACGGACGAAGGTCACGTGGAGAGAGAGCTTCAGTCAATTCACCGTAGTCAGCCGCTTTGTCTCACCCGGTTTGATTAAATCTCGGCACTGACGATAGCATCCTGTGAATCGGGGCTATTCCTCCAGCGCCCTCACCTTCACGGTCTTGCCCTTTACCTTGCCCGCCGACAATTTGCGCTCGGCCTCATTTGCGATGTTGCGCGCGACGGCGACGTAGGTGGAGAAATCGGTCACAGTGATCTTGCCGACCTGCTCGCGGGTATATCCGGCATCACCGGTGAGCGCGCCCAGCACGTCGCCGGGACGGATTTTTTCCTTGCGGCCGCCGAGTATCTGTAGCGTGACCATGGGAGGAACCAGCGGAGCGTCGTCGCCTTCCAGTTCGTTTACCTGATGCCACTCGGGCTCGAAGCCCATCGTTTTGGCGATGGTCTCCACGCGGTGTATCTCGGACGGGCTGGCCAGGCTCAGCGCCCAGCCGTCTTCGTCGGCACGGCCAGTGCGGCCGATGCGGTGGACATGGATCTCGGGGTCGGGCGTGACATCGACGTTGATTACCGCTTCGAGCCGGGCGATGTCCAGGCCGCGCGCGGCGACGTCGGTGGCGACCAGCACCGAGCAACTGCGGTTGGCAAACTGGATCAGCACCTGGTCGCGCTCGCGCTGTTCCAGATCGCCGTTCAGCGTCAGCGCCCTGATGCCCTGCGCTTGCAACACGTCGAGCAAGTCGCGGCATTGCTGTTTGGTGTTGCAGAAGGCCAGCGTGCTGACCGGGCGATAGTGTTTCAGCAGCGCAGCGACGGCTTGCAAGCGGCCCTCGCGACTCACCTCGTAGAAGCGCTGGCGTATCTTGCCGTCGTCGTGCTGCTCTTCCAGTTTCACCTCCTGAGGCTTGTGCATGAACTGGCGCGCCAGCCGCAGGACGCCATCCGGGTAAGTCGCCGAGAACAGCAGCGTCTGGCGACGGGCAGGACAATGCCGCGCCACATAGGCGATCTGGTCGTAGAAGCCCATGTCCAGCATGCGGTCGGCCTCGTCCAGCACCAGCGTGTTGAGCGACTCCAGATTCAGCGTGCCGCGGTCGAGATGATCCATGATGCGGCCCGGCGTGCCGACGACGATGTGCGCACCGTGTTCCAGGCTGGCCATCTGCGGACGCATGGTGCTGCCGCCGCACAGCGTGACGACCTTGATATTGTCGGCGGCGCGCGCGAGACGGCGTATCTCCTGCGCCACCTGATCGGCGAGCTCGCGCGTGGGGCACAGCACCATGGCCTGCACCGCAAAATAGCGCGGATTCAGCTTGGTCAGCAGCGGCAGGCCGAACGCCGCGGTCTTGCCGCTGCCGGTCTTGGCCTGCGCGATCAGGTCGTATCCGCCCAGCGTGATCGGCAGGCTGGCGGCCTGTATCGGCGTCATCGTCAGGTAGCCGAGCTGTTGCAGGTTCGCCAGCATCGCGGCCGGCAGCGGCAGTTCGCCGAACGGGCGTCCGGCAGGAGGTTGGTTTGTATTGGTCATGGCAATCATTTTATTTACTGCGACTTTGGAATTCATTTGTAAGAGCGGCTTCAGCCGCGATTGCTGCGCTATTGATTACAGCGACTATCGCGGCTGAAGCCGCTCCCACAAAAACATGAGTCCATTTGATGGCCGGCAAACTCGCTTCAGTCCTTGCGTCGTCTGCCCGGCAGGGTCTTGCCCCTGACCAGTTCTTTTTTTGAAATCCACACCGGCTTCGGCTTCTCGATCAGCCAACTACGCTCCAAACTCCTGGCCTTCTTGTACGCCTGGATCGCGACGAGCAACTGGTCAGGATCGACCTGCAGCATTTGATGCTCGCCCTGAAGGTGGTAATCGGCGAGCGATTCCTTGAGGTCGTAGATGCGTTCCGGCGTCTCGGCTTTCTTGCGCAGGCTGGACATCATCTGCTGCGCATCCTCGG